>Ga0265294_10004140_pt1 | contig 18233 bp, 11 predicted proteins | sample MunlanPumphouse3_FD_192504 | JGI IMG/M metagenome (GOLD analysis project Ga0265294, IMG submission 192504) | Groundwater microbial communities from a municipal landfill in Southern Ontario, Canada - Pumphouse #3 | ecosystem: Environmental > Aquatic > Deep subsurface > Groundwater | place...
ATGATTCAGCTTTGTATTATTATAGAAAAGTGCTAAGCCAAGATCTTCAAAATATCGATATTAATACTTCCTGTAAAGTATTTGGAAATTTGGCCATTGCTTATAATAACATGGGAAAAAATGACTCTGCGCTATATTTTGCAAATCGAAGTTATTCTTATGCCGTAGAAAGTGGTGATTCATCTCAAATAATGAAATGCTTGTTTGATAAATCGAGGTTTGAAAATTTGAATGGCCATTACCTAGAGTCTATTGAAATTTTAGGTATTACCGAACATTATTATTTAAATAAAAAAGATTATAATATTCTGGCATATACATATAATTCTTTAGGTATTGCGCACTTAATGATAGAATCTGACGATGCTTCGCTCTATTATTTACAACGTGCAGTAGAAGTTGATCAGTTGGATGATTCCCGAACAATTCTCGAATACACGTATAATAATCTGGGTCAATTTTATAGAGAGAGAAAGAAGAATGTGGATAGCGCTCTATTTTACTATAAGAAGGCAATGGCAATATCGGAACAGAAAAATCTCACACATGCTTATTTGGGCGCCATAATTAATATTGGAAATGTATATGAAGGCCAAGAACAATATGCAAAGGCCAGAGATTATTATCTGACTGCAATTCGGAAACCTGAAATCATGAATTTTCATCAGGAACGCACTGCCGTAACAATAAACTTGGGAGTTATTCAATTTCATCTGAATGAATTATTGAGTGCAAGGGTGTATTTGGAAGAAGGCTTAAAAATGGCTAAGGAAGGTGGATACCTGAATTTTCAACTTGTGTCAACAGAAGCGCTATTAAAACTCGAAATAGAGGATTCTAATACAGAAGCAGCAAGACACTACTTTTCGCAATATGTTGTTTTGAACGATTCTATTCAACGTAATACTTTTGCTCAGGATATTGCTGAATTGAAGGTGGAATATGAAACCGATGCGGCCAAAAAACAGAACGACTACCTTTCACATGAGAATGCCCTTAATGCACAAATTATAAAACGTCAAAGGGTAACCAATTCGATTGTTATTGTAGGGCTGATTGTGCTGCTGCTATTACTGGGTTATATTATGAATATCTTGAAAAGGCAGAAAATTCTATATAATAACCTGCATTCTTATAGTGATACCATAGCGCAACAAAATTTGAGAATAGAAAAGGCCAATAGGGACCTAGTGAATGTCAATCAAACAAAGGATAAGCTGTTTTCCATTATTGCTCATGATTTTAAAAGCCCATTAAGTACAATTCAGTCTTATTTAGATATTTTAGATGATGAAACTTTAGATTTTGATGGCCCGGCTTTTAAGCCACTTATAGGTGAGTTGAGGTTGAGTGTTGATAATACTTCTCATCTGTTGGCTAACCTCTTGGATTGGGCTATTACTCAGCAACAAGGAATAAAAAATGAACCGCAAAAAATTAATATTATAGAAGAAACAGATAAGGTTTCTAGGCTTATTAAATTAAATTTGGAAGAGAAAAAGCAACAGTTAGAAATTATTATTCCTGCAGATCTGCAGGCTTGGTGTGACCCACAACTATTTAGAAATGCATTGTTAAATATCTTAAATAATGCTACTAAATTTACACCGGAAAATGGTCTTATCCGGATAACCGCCAAACGGTCAGATGACCTGATTGCCGTTTGTGTTATAGATAATGGAGTGGGTATCGATCCGAAAAATATCGATAAATTATTCAATATCGATAGTGGTTACCATACAAATGGCACAAATCAGGAGAAGGGTACCGGTTTAGGTCTGGCCATGTGTCGCGAATATGTTGAAACCATGGGTGGTTCCATATCTGTAACTAGCAAGGTGGGTGAAGGAAGTAGATTTTGTTTTACAATTAGAGCATCAGAGAATTAAAAATATGAACTGATTTTTCTACCTTCGCAGCTTAAATAAAAGTTTTAAGCTATGCTACGTACTCATACTTGTGGTGAACTCCGGATAGAGAACATCAACCAACCTGTAACTCTCGCCGGATGGGTGAGGAAATCACGCGATCTGGGTGGAATGACTTTCGTCGATTTGCGCGACCGTTATGGTACTACACAATTGGTCTTTAATATGGACACTAATGCCGACTTATGTGCGCAAGCCAGAAAAGTGGGTCGGGAGTATGTGGTTCAGGTAACCGGCATTGTTGCCGAACGTAGTAATAAAAACCCAAAAATCCCTACTGGTGATATTGAAATTACGGTTCAGAAGTTTACTATCCTTAATAAATCAAAAATTCCTCCTTTTACCATCGAAAACGAAACCGACGGCGGTGAAGAGCTGCGAATGAAATATCGGTATCTCGATCTGCGCAGAGAATGTAATCGCGATAATCTCATGCTGCGCCATAAAATGAGTATCGAAATTAGGAAATATCTCAACGATCAGGGTTTTATTGAAATTGAAACACCCGTTTTAATAAAAAGCACTCCAGAAGGTGCTCGCGATTTTGTGGTTCCTTCTCGTATGAACCCCAATCAGTTTTATGCTTTGCCTCAATCGCCTCAAACTTTTAAGCAACTGCTTATGGTGGCAGGTTTTGATAAATACTTCCAAATTGTAAAATGCTTCCGCGACGAAGACCTGCGCGCCGACCGTCAACCTGAATTTACTCAAATCGATTGCGAAATGTCTTTTGTAGAGCGAGAAGATGTTTTGAATGCTTTCGAAAATTTGGCGATCCATCTTTTTAAGGTTATTAAAGGACTCGACGTAAAACCTTTCCAACGAATGTCGTATGAGGATGCAATGAGGTTGTATGGCTCCGATAAGCCGGATCTTCGCTTCGATATGCCTTTTGTTGATTTAACTAATATTTCAAAACATAGAAGCTTTCCTGTTTTCGATAAAGCAGACGTGGTTTTAGGAATAAATGCTACAACTTGTGCTTCATATACCAGAAAAGAACTGGATAAGCTCATCGATTTTGTTAAAAAACCACAGATCGGCGCAACCGGTCTAATCTATGTGAAATGTAACGAAGATGGCTCTTTTAAGTCGTCGGTCGATAAGTTTTTTAATCAGGATGACCTTGCAAAATGGGCAACGGCTTGTGATGCCAAACCCGGCGACCTGCTTCTACTTATGGCAGGAAATGTTGATGGTACGCGAAAAGCAATGTGTGGCCTTCGCTTGGAAATGGGCTCCCGTTTGGGCTTACGCAATGCTGAAACTTTCGCGCCACTTTGGGTTGTCGACTTCCCCTTGCTCGAATGGGACGAGGATTCAAAACGATTCCACGCTATGCACCATCCGTTTACATCACCGAAATTGGAAGATATGGCCTTACTCGATACCGATCCCGGAAAGGTGAGAGCAAATGCGTATGATATGGTTATTAATGGCGTGGAAATTGGCGGAGGCTCTATCCGTATCCATGATCGGCAAATTCAACAGAAAATGTTTGCTGCTTTAGGGTTTACTGAAGAAGAAGCGCAAAATCAATTCGGATTCCTGTTGAACGCCTTCGAATATGGTGCGCCCCCTCACGGTGGTGCTGCTTTTGGCTTCGACCGTTGGTGCGCTCTCTTTGCCGGGCAAGACTCAATCCGGGATTTTATCGCCTTCCCGAAAAATAATTCCGGTAGAGATGTTATGATCGATTCCCCCTCTCAAATTGCACAGATTCAACTCGATGAGCTGTTATTAGAAATTGTAAAACCCAAATAGAAAAGTTTTATTTATAGATATATCCAATCAGGCTCGATTATAATTCGGGCCTGATTAGTTTATACACTTTATCCGACCGCCTTAAAAATTCTTCTGACGGAATGGAACAACTAACTCCTTTTGCTGCAGTATCGGCACTTTTATAATCAACGCGGATCTCTTCCACATGGTAATCTACCACACCCGTTGTCGGGCCTATAATCACCAAGTCATCACCCACATGTAACGCATCTGTTTCAAGCTTTATCTCCGCAACTTTTAGTTTTGAGAAGTAGTTTGTAATTGTTCCTATGTATTTTTTGATACGCGTGGCGCGGTTGCCATATAATTCAGCCCATTCACCCATTTTGCGCCCCAGGTAATATCCTTCCCAAAAACCGCGATTAAATACACTCTTTAGCCGAATATTCCAGTTATTAATTTTTTCCTGAGTATAATCGTCGTCTGCCCAGGCTTGTACTGCCTCTTTATAGCATTGTGTTACGGTTTTTACATAATCGGCAGACCGTCCACGACCTTCAATTTTTAATACCACCACGCCGGCATTCAACATCTGATCGAGAAATTCGATGGTCTTAAGATCTTTTGGCGACATGATATACTCATGGTCAATGGCAAGTTCTATTTCCCTGTCGCGGTCAAAAACTTGGTACGGGCGACGGCATAATTGGTAGCACGATCCTCTATTGCCCGAAGCTTTTGGCCCGTAAGTATCGAGGCTTAAATAGCACTTACCCGAAATGGCCATACACAAGGCTCCATGAGCAAACATCTCTATCTGAACCAACTTTCCATTTGGCCCAGTGATGTTTTCTTGCTTTATGGAATCGGTAATGGCTTTTACTTGGGTGAGATTTAATTCACGCGCCAACACAATTACATCGGCATATTGTGAAAAAAAACGAACCGCATCGGTATTACTTATATTGGTTTGGGTCGACATATGTACTTCCATGCCAACAGAATGTGCATAGAGAATAACCGATAAATCGGCGGCTATGATAGCCGATATGCCTTGTTTCATCGCTTCATCTACCAGCGTGCGCATCTCTGCTAACTCATGATCATAAATTATGGTATTTAAGGCCAAATAGGTTCTTACATTATGCGCTTTGCATCGATCGCAGATCTCTTGTAAATCATCCACACTGAAGTTCTGCGACGACGACCGCGATCGCATATTTAAATTGCCTACACCAAAATATACGGAATCGGCACCCCCCTGAATAGCTGCCATTAATGATTCATACGATCCTACCGGTGCCATTATCTCAATTCCCTTTGTACTCATCGTTCTTTTTTTGCAAAGATATGTGTAATCTTATTGTGTCATCATATCAGGTAAACTTCTTTTATGATAAAAAATGTAATATACTAAAATTTATGGTGTGTGTCATTTTTGTGAAGAAAAATGTATTTTGTAATAGCTTGGCCGTCAGTAATTTAGTATTATGTGTAATATTTTTTTGCGATTTGGGTATCACTTTTCCCAAAAGAATGGATTAATAGATGGGTTTGGTTATTAAATTATGTGCAGATTACTTAATCTGCAAAAAACAAAGAGTTACATCGCCTGATGACACTTAATCGCTAGTTGCACAACTACTTTGTTTGAAATCGCACAATGCGAACTTTTTCATGACAAGGGGTTTCTTATCCCCCGAAAAAAAATCGGCTTTGCCGTATAGTAGCGCTTCATTGATTAATGAGGCGCTATTATTTTATGTAAATCATAATTGATAATGCTATTCGAGCTTTGTCGAAAATCTAAATATTATTGAAAATAGAAGTCAGCATTTATGTGTCGCACGAATACGTGGCTTTCGTGGAATAAAAAAAACCGGCTTGAGTATGAGAAGCCGGTTTTTTTATTAATGCAGTGATTAATTTGGGAAAGGATAATCGATCAACTGCATTATTTTTTTAGGAATATCTGTATTATCATAGAAGCCACCAAAGTTTTTATCACCCGCACCAATGGAATGAACAGGTAATGGGCAAGCTGAATGTGAATAGGTAGTCCATGCAACCCCTGCCTTTTCCGATAGAATGTGAGTAGCAGTCATTGTAATGGGTTCATATCCTCCATAAGTAGTATATGTCCTTTCGGGGAATGTGGTATCTGGTTTCGCTCCAAACGATTGATTATACGCAATTTTAAACCTGTTTATATCGTACGCTGTTAATGGAATTTCTTTACCAAGCCCATAGTTGTTGGCTACTAACGTCATAACAGAATCATAACCCGGAGCTTCCAACGATAGAATTTGTTTTTCAAAAACCTCTAATGAGGCTTTTTGGTATTTGAAGAGAGAATAGTCGGCCTCTTTTCCTGTGAAAGTATTTCCTAAGCTTAAACCTCCGGTTTCATGGTCTCCGCTTACTATAATCAGTGTTTCATCGGGGTGTTCCAAATAAAAGCTCATGGCTTTGGAAATGGCGTTATCAAAATCGATCACCTCTTTTATTACCGTTGCTCCGTCATTTGCATGGCAAGCCCAGTCTATTTTACCCCCTTCAACCATCATGAAAAACCCGTTTTTATTATCCAATATTTCGATGCCTTTTTGAACAAAATCAGCTAATGTGAGGCTCTCATCAGTTTGATCGATTGCATAGGGCATGGCGGCGCCACTTTGCAATATGGGGTTCATGGCAATAACCTTATTACTCTCACTGGGGAGTGCTAAGATCTCTTCTTTTTCAGAAACTAAAGTGTATCCATTCTCTCTAGCAAATTCAAGCATGTTTTTCTTCCCCTCTACCTCTTCGCCACCTTTGTTTTGCTGGCTGTAGTTTTCAGAATATGTAGAGTTAGTTATAAGTCCTTCTGGATTTCGGAAACCGCCACCTCCAAAATAATCGAAGCCAGATGTTGGTAGTTGCATGCTTATTTCATAATACATATTTCGAGTATCTACATTAGCATAATATACTGCTGGAGTAGCATGATCTAGCGAAACAGTAGTGATTATTCCAACCTTCATCCCTTGCTCTTTAGCGGCATAAGCAACCGACTTGTAGCTTAGAGTGGCATCTTCATTTTTGCAAATCCTGCCATTACTGGTTTTCTTCCCTGTTGCTAATGCTGTGCCGGCAGCAGCAGAGTCGGTTATTTTATGAGAAGAGGAATAGGTTGTAATAAAACCTTTTTCGGGCAACCCGGTGAGATGAAGTTTCGTTTCAGGGTAGGGTGTGTTGTATGCGCCTAGGTAACTTTCTGTGAGTTGGAGCTGCGCCAAGCCAAATCCGTCACCGATAAAAAAGAAAATATACGATGGCTTCTTTTCCTCTGGAGTACAACCGTTAAAAAGAAATGTGATGCTTACGGCCAAAAGAAGAATGGTAAATACTCGTTTCATATACAGCAATTTAATATGGGTTAATTAATAGGCTCCCCTCGGAATAGTCCAAAAGAAGCCTAAAGGTAATGCATTTTTCCTTGTTTTCGTTTATTAACCAAGGAGATATTAATCTTTTAATTTTTATTTTACATATAAATCAAAATAATCAGAAATTTTTTGGTAAAGATGTTTTCTGTCAACGCCTCTAACGTTATGTTCGTGACCTGGGTAAACAAAATAATCGATTTGTATTCCTTCTTCTACAGATTTTTGCACAAAAGAGAGACTGTTTTGCCAAACAACTACCGGATCTACGGTGCCTTGAATAACCAAAATATGACCGTCGAGCTGATCGATGTAATTCGAAACACATGCATTTTTATATCCTTCTGGGTTCTCTTCCGGCGTATCCATATACCGTTCTCCGTACATTACTTCGTAATATTTCCAATCGATAACAGGCCCGCCTGCACATGCTGCTTTAAACGTTCCGGGGTGTTTTAGCATCAGCGAAAGCGTCATGAATCCACCATAACTCCAGCCATCAACACCCATCCTGTCACCGTCTACAAAAGGCAATGATTTTAAATAGTTAACGCCAATCATTTGGTCTTCAACTTCTAAAACGCCAAGGTTACGATGAATCGCTTGTTCGAAATCGGCTCCACGGTTGTTTGTTCCATGGTTATCCATTGTAAATACAATATAGCCCTGTTGAGCCATATACATATCGAATAGTCCGGCTCCTGCCAACCATGTATCGCTAACCAGTTGTGAGTGAGGACCTCCATAAACATAGAAAAACACCGGATACTTCTTCGATGGATCAAAATCGATCGGTTTTAGTAATCGGCAATATAAGTCGGCCCCATCTTTGGCCTCCAAATTAAAAAGTTCATAATCAGCAGAATTATAGTTTGCTAGTGGGTCTTTGTCTTCTAATAAGGTTCTTACCATTTCTCCATCAGCATTTATAAGCTGGTATTCACGACATACTTCAGTGCTGGAGTAAATATCAATAAAGTAATTTCCTGTTGACGAAAGTAATGCATTGTGAGTGCCATGCTGCAGCGTAAGTCTCTGTGTCTTTAGCGACTTCATGTCCAATGAGTAAATATGTGATTCTACCGGGCTTTTTTCACAAGATGTATAGAATAATTTTTTGCCTTTTTTGTCAAAACCGAGTATGGAAGTGTCGTCCCATTCTCCAAAGGTGAGTTGCTTAACCATTTTACCGGATGTTGTGTATAGGTAAAAATGATCGTATCCATCACGATAACTTTTTACTATGAATTGGTCTGGATACAAATCACTAAAATATAGAGGCGTTTCCGGCTCCACATACTGCTCGTCGCGTTCCTCATAAAGGGTTGTAATAAATGCGCCTGTTGCTGCATCATATTTATTTAGTGCAAGATGATTTTGTCCACGATTCAGTATGCCTATGTAGATATATTTTTCGTTTGGATCCCAAGAAACCATGGTTAGATATTGCTCGCTATTTTTTTCAGTCTCGATGGTTACTGTTTTTCCTGTTTCTATGTCGTAAACCATTAAAGAAACCTGATGACTTTCCATTCCTGCCATGGGATAACGTATGTAGTCAACTGTCGCCACACGTTGAGTAATATCAACCAAGGGGAATTTCGACACCATGCTTTCGTCCATATGATAAAAGGCAAGGTGGCGTCCGTTTTTCGACCAAAAAGTACCTTTTGTGATGCCAAATTCATTTCTCGCCACACGTTCCGAGCCGTTTAATATTCCTTCTTGTGTGTCGTTAGTTATGGCTTTCTCCACTCCGTTAATACTAATGTACAAGTTTGCTCCTTTCGTATAGGCCATGGTATAGGTTTTCGGGTTCAAATCCGTATTTTCTGCCTCTTCCGACCAACTATTTTTCTTTTCAATTTTGCGATCCGAAAGATTACAAACAAAAACGCTGTTTTTAGCTATGTATGAAAAGGTGTTGCTGTCGATCCATTTTATGGATGGTACTCTCTTGGTTGAGTCTAGGTTGCTTTCTGTTAAAAGGGTATTAAAACTATTCAAGGTAAGTAGCGTGTCTGACTTTCCGCTTTTGGCTGAGAACAGTATCAGGCTGTTTCCTTCATTAATGGTATAATTATCGGTTCCAGGAATCCATGTTGGGTTGGACAACCGTTGTGGATATATTTCCGGATTTTGCCAGATACAGTCGCTTAAGGTTAACAGTTTGTCTTGTGCCTGGAGCTGAAAAACAAAAAACAGAGCTATAATAGCTAACGCAATATGTTTTGTTTGTTTCATGGGTATTGTGGTTTATTTAGTATTGAGATTTTTGACGAGTCAAAAGTACATATATTGTAGAATAGAAAAAAGTATTTATGTTAAGGTATTGAATAGGTGCGATTATATTCGTCTAATATTTTCCCCATATTGTGCAGTTTGGAAAAATCTTTTTCTAATAGAGAGCCAAGAACAATAATATCTGCTCCTGCCTCTGCAGCATTTAACATATCTTTCGATGTCCGTATTCCACCACCTATTATAATAGGTATAGAAGTAACCCCTCTTACCTTTTTAATCATCTGTGGCGAAACTGGAGTTATTGCGCCACTACCAGCCTCCAAAAATAACAGTTTTAATCCCAGCATCTCACCTGCCAATGCTGTGCAGGCTGCAATGTCGGTTTTTGTTGAGGGAATAGGAAGCGTATTGCTGATGTATGTTGTTGAACTAATGTTTCCGCCATCAATAAGAATATAACCTGTGGGAATAACTTCAATGCCTGAAGCGTGGAGCCGAGGAGCCGATACAATATGCTGGCCAATGAGATATTCCGGATTGCGGCCCGAAATCAGCGATAGAAATAAGATGGCATTCGCCGAAGTGTTTATCTGCATCACATTTCCCGGAAAGGAAATTATCGGTAACTTACTGTGCTCTTTTAGTACATTAATGATTCCTGAAGTAAAGTCTTCGGATAGCAAACTGCCTCCAACAAATATATATCTGATGCTTTCACTGGTTATTTTCGATAACTCATGAATAATTATTTCTTTATTTGCCTTGTCAGGATCTATTACTATAGCGATAGATTTTTTGTTCTTGGCTTTTTGCTTCAATATGTTGGCATAGACTGTCATGTGTTATATTTTTAGATGTTTGTTATTTAACTGCCTGCAAATGTATAATTTATTGAATAAGGTTGAGTTTTAGAATTCTGGCATAATATATCTATGTAAATTTGATATGTATGCTTTTGGATATGAAATAGCTATTTTTTTTACGGAAGTACGTGATAATCACAGGAAAACTGTACCTTTGCCGACTCAAAAATAGAATGAATTAGGAGGAGATAAAATGACAGAAAAGATTCCTTACAAAGTAAAAGATATTAGCCTGGCAGAATATGGGCGTAAAGAAATTGCCATTGGTGAAAAGGAAATGCCCGGATTGATGGCATTAAGAAAGAAATATGGTGAGGCAAAACCCCTTACCGGTGCAAGAATAACCGGATCGTTACATATGACTATCCAAACAGCAGTGTTAATTCAAACATTAGTCGAGCTTGGCGCAGATGTGCGATGGGCAAGCTGTAATATCTTCTCAACTCAGGATCATGCTGCCGCTGCAATTGCAGATGCTGGTGTGCCTGTTTTTGCCTGGAAAGGTGAGTCACTTGAAGAGTATTGGTGGTGTACAAAAATGGCATTAAGCTTCCCCGACGGAAAAGGCCCTCACTTAATTGTAGACGACGGTGGCGATGCTACTCTTATGGTTCATAAAGGATTTGAAGCCGAAAATGATGCTGCTTTTTTGGATTTTAAATCCTCCAGTCGCGAAGAAGTTGAGCTATTGAAAATACTTAAGAAAACACTCGCTGAAGACAATACTAAATGGCATCGTACAGTAAAAGAGATGAAAGGCACTTCGGAAGAAACTACTACTGGTGTTCATCGCTTATACCAAATGATGGAAAAGAAAACACTTCTCTTTCCTGCTATTAACGTAAACGATTCGGTTACAAAATCGAAATTCGATAACCTCTACGGTTGCCGTGAATCACTTGCCGATGGTATTAAACGTGCAACAGATGTAATGATTGCCGGAAAAGTAGTAGTGGTTTTAGGTTATGGCGATGTGGGTAAAGGTTGTGCTCATAGCATGAGAAGTTATGGCGCTAGAGTTATTGTTACCGAAATTGATCCCATTTGTGCATTGCAGGCCGCAATGGAAGGCTTTCAGGTTACTACTATCGACGAGGCATTGCCAGAAGGAAATATTTTCGTAACATGCACGGGTAACAGAGATGTTATTACCGCTGAAAATATGGCAAACATGCGCGATCAGGCAATTGTTTGTAATATTGGTCACTTCGACAATGAAATTCAAGTGGATAAAATGGAGGCTATGAGCGATGTTACAAAAATTAACATCAAACCACAAGTAGATAAATTTCTTTTCCCCGATGGACATGCTATTTATTTGCTGGCTGAAGGAAGATTGGTAAACCTTGGCTGTGCCACCGGTCATCCATCTTTTGTAATGAGTAACTCCTTTACAAACCAAACGCTGGCTCAGCTGGAGTTGTGGAACAACGATTACCCAATCGATGTATATCGGTTACCCAAACATCTGGACGAAGAGGTAGCTCGTCTGCACCTAGAACAAATTGGCGTGAAACTTTCAAAAATGACTCCTGAACAGGCAGAATATATTGGTATTCCAGTTGATGGTCCCTATAAAGCCGACCATTACAGATATTAATATTTATTGCTAATAGATATTCTTTACCCCGGTGATACATTTTAACATGTTTCATTGGGGTTTTTGTTTGATTAGAATACAAAATTTTCAGGATTATCATTCTAACAAAAATAGAATACAGCTCATGGATGAGAGTTTGGGAAATAGCTGGAGGAAGGGTTGTAGGTTATAAGGGTTGTAGGTTATAAGGGTTGTAGGTTATAAGGGTTGTAGGTTATAAGGGTTGTAGGTTGTAAGGGTTGTAGAAGTTGTAGGTATCCCAAGCCGTGCCTCACCGACCTAGCGGGCCATTATTTATCTCATCACAAATAGTTTTGGGGATTCAATAAAACAAGGAAAACGGGTTAATTATATACCCGTAAATTTCTTCCGTCGAAGTAGGTGTTGTATGCCTTTAATGGTTTTTCTGCCGGGCCTTCAAATGGGAATCCATCCAATAAAAGAAATTTGCTGCCACAGTGTTCATCAACAGCAATCGATTCCCATGGCTCAACAGTAACCAGCGCATCGGGGTCGTAGGGGTCGTAGGGGCAAGCCATATCAAAGGCATAGAAATCACTTTCTGTTGCTCGATAAATTATAATTCCCTTGTACCCTTTTGTAGTATCTGTTATTGATCCAGTTACAAAATTTAAGTCTGTGTATGTGGGCAGATACAGATCACAAATAAAATTTACTTTTACTTCAGGAATATAATCATCGTTGTCGCCGTTACACGACCACATCGATACAGCAATGGAGAATAGTAAAATATATAGAATTTTATTTTTCATACATTAATTTTTAACACTACAAATTACGCAATTTTTTTTAATAACTGAATTTTTACGTCTTTTATTATTCTTTGTGTCGATTTTACCTGTACCCTTAATTTCTTATAATAATAATAGGTGTAAAAAGAATTGTAATTTTGTATATGTAAATTATGGGATGTAATATGAAAATTAGAAGATTTTTTGTTGGCGCGTTGATAGCAAGTCTGCCCTTGGTAATGTTTTCATGCAAACCCTCCTCTGGAGTTAAAAATCAAAAGCAATATGAACAGAAAAGAGCAAAAGAATCGAAGAAGGCCGAGCGTGATTTAGAAAAGATGCGTAAGGAACATATTGAAAATCAGTCGGAAAGGACAAAAGATATGATGAAGGCAACAAAAAAGAAATCAAAACAGATAAATAGAATCCGCAGAAAATAAATACTTGGAATTCCATATTGTTGCTGTTTGCATTTTTTAACATTTTTTTTTTTGTATCTTTACCCGGTTTTCAAAAACAAACCCATATATGAGCTTTGACGAATTATTACCCATTATCCTCGGATTAATTTGGATCGTATTTATTCCTCTCATGCGTAAGCGTGCTAAGCTGTCGCGTGCGGCACAGGCTAAATCCCCGGAGAATAGCAATTTAGCTGCTCCTCCCGCTAAAGGATTTCAGTCACTTTTTGAACAAATGTTTGAAGAAAAAGAACCGGTATCTGTGGCCTATGAAGCTGCGGAAGTTGCTGTTGATAAGCCTGTTGAAAAGAAATCATATCAGGATGTATTTTCTCAAAAGAAGTCGTATCAAGGCTCTTTTAATCATCAGGAATCCTATAGCGAATCATTTGAGCATTTTGATTACTTAACTGAATTTGAAGATGATTTAATGAATGAATCTCTCACTTCTCCGGCAACGTTTTCGGAGTGGAATGAGACTAATAGTAAAGATATAAGTGGAAGGTTTAAGGAAAATATTCGGCAAGCGGTGATTTTCTCCGAGATTTTAAGGCGACCATATGCTGATTAACAGTGATTTACTGTAAATTTGTACGGATTGGTTTTTTTTTGGAGAGTTCATATTTTTCTTTTTAACTTTACCGCCTTATTGCGCGGAAATAAATGTTTATCTAACATAAAACTGTATGGTATGTTAAAAAAATTACTTTTAACCCTTGGAATCGTACTATTTACGAGTGTGATTGTTCTTGCCCAAGATGGTACCCTCAAGGGTCAGGTTTTGGATGCAGACACAAAAGAACCCATACCTTTTGCCAACGTTGTAGTGATGGTTGATGGGGTTCAAAAAGGTGGTAGCGCCACAGATTTCGACGGATATTATACGATTAAGCCAATCGTTCCCGCTCGATACGATGTTATTACAACAAGTGTTGGTTATCAACCACAGCAAATAAATGGTGTTGTAATCTCTGCTGATAAAATAACGTATCAGGATTTTACTGTCTCCTCTTCTGCTGTGAATCTGGATGTTGTTGAAATTAAAGAATATTCAGTGCCTCTCATTTCAAAGGATAAAACCCAAAGTGGGGGAACCTTAACATCAGAAGAAATTGCTAAAATGCCGAATAAATCTGCCGGCGCTGTAGCAACAACGGTTGGTGGTGTGTTCTCTCGTGATGGTGAAGTTGGCTCCCTTCGTGGTCAGCGTTCTTCAGGTACTGTTTATTATATCGATGGTATTAGAGTAACCGGAAACTCAAATTTGCCTGAGTCGGCTATCGACCAGGTGAGTGTTGTGCTTGGTGGTGTTCCTGCTCAGTATGGTGATGCAACCGGTGGTATTATCTCCGTTACCACTAAAGGCCCTAGCCGTAGTTTTGGTATGGGTATGGAAGCTCGTACTTCCGAATTGCTCGATGGTTATGGGTATAACTATTTTGGTATTAACCTAAATGGCCCGCTCATTAAAAATAAAAAAGATGATGTGGCTCTGATGGGTTACTTTATTTCTGCCGATGCTACCTATCAGAGAGACTCTCGTCCTACTGCTCAGGGTATCTATATCGCAAGTGATGAATATCTTAGTTATCTGGAGGAAAATCCAATGCGCCCTTCCGGTACCGGTTTCGGTGCTTATTATAACTCGGAATTTACTACCATGGATGATCTTACGTATTCTGATAACACACTGAATACTGGTTCTTTCCGTACGAACTTGCAAGGAAAACTTGACTTTAAAACCGGCCCTAATGTAAACCTTACCGTTGGTGGTAACTTTACCTATGGTACCGGTAATAGCTATAGCTTTACAAACTCCATGTTTAACTACGACAAAAATGCTAATTATAAAGAGCAGACTTGGCGTGTATTTGGGCGTTTTACTCAGCGCTTTCCTTCCGAAAATGAAAATTCTCTAATTAAAAATGTATATTATACAATTCAGGCCGACTATACAAACTATAAGTATATAAGTATGGATGAAGATCATCAGGACGATCTCTTCCGTTATGGTTATGTTGGAAAATTTGAAACCTACACAGAGAAATCCTATGAATTAGGTTATGACTCCATTGTAGGTGCTGCTGCTTTTATTCATAATGGATTCAACGATACTTTAGTCGATTTTACTCGCTCAGATATCAATCCTGTTTTATCAAATTATACTGCTGCTTATTATTCACTATATGATGACGTAAGTGGAAATTATGAAAATATGGATCAGATTATTCTTGGTCAGGGACTTATTAATGGTATGACTCCTTCAGCTGTTTATGGGCTTTGGAACCAACCAGGTGTTCCTCAGGCTGGTTATGGTGTTACTGATAATCAAAAAATCGGTATTAGTCTCAAGGCTTCTGCAGATATAGGAAATCATGCTCTTAACTTTGGCTTCCAGTTCGAACAACGTAAAAATGGTGGATACAGTTATGCTCCTGTTAATTTCTGGGATGTTATGCGTGGTCTTACCAATGCTCATATCGAACAGCTCGATATCGACAATCCTATCGCTATATATCGTGATGGTATCTTCCAAGATACTATTAACTATCACCGCCTTTATGATGCTAATTCACAACGTGTTTTCGATGCCAACCTTCGCGACCGCCTTGGACTTAATGTTTCAGGTACCGATTATATCGACGTAGATTCTTACGACCCCGATAATTATACCATTAACTATTACGATGAGGATGGTACATTACATACCGGACAACTCGATGGCCCTTTATCAGTAGATATGTTTAGTGCTGATGAAATGCTGAATAATGGTAACAGTCTCGCAGCTTGGAGAGGTTACGATTTCGCAGGAAATAAACTTACAGAAACTCCTAGTTTTGAAGATTTCTTTAATAAAACAGACGAAGACGGAAATTTTCTCCGTCCAATCGGTTTTTTCGAACCTATCTATATGGCCGGTTATATTCAGGATGTATTCTCTTTTAAAGACCTTATCTTTAATATAGGTGTTCGTGTTGACCGTTTCGACGCTAACCAGATGGTATTGAAAGATCCATATCTACTCTATAGTGCTCGTACTGTTGCTGAAGTAGCTGACTTTGGAGCTCATCCAAGTAATATGGGCGAAGAATACATCGTTTATGTGGATGATGTTTCTAACCCAACCCAAATAATGGGTTATCGTGACGGAAGCGTTTGGTATAACTCCGAAGGTTTGGAAATTAGTGACCCGGAAACAGTACTTGATGCTGGTGCAGGTGTATCACCTTACCTTGTTGATGCAGATAACCAGGAAGTGAGCGCTGAAGCATTTGAAGATTACGATCCTCAGTTGAATATTATGCCTCGTATCTCTTTCTCTTTCCCTATTTCTGATGAAGCCCTTTTCTTTGCTCATTATGATATTCTAACGCAACGACCAACATCTGCCGCTGTAAACTCTCCTACCGATTATCTGTTCTTAGCTACTGAAAGTAGCCCAACTATAAGTAATCCAAATCTGCAAACTGAAAAAACAATTGATTACGAATTAGGTTTCCAACAGAAACTTACCAATACAAGTTCATTATCAATTTCTGCTTTCTATCGTGAAATTAGAGATCAGATACAGATTTATCGTTATACTGCCGCTTACCCTAAAACATATTATTCCTACACGAATCTTGACTTTGGTACTGTAAAAGGTCTTACGGTAACTTATGATTTACGTCGTACTAGTAATGCTCGTATTCGTGCTGCCTATACACTACAGTTTGCTAATGGAACCGGCTCCGATCCGGATGCATCTGCAGCTTTGGTTACTTCAGGACAGCCGAACTTACGTACACTTACTCCCTTAGATAACGACCGTCGTCATGCTATTAACCTCTTACTCGATTATCGTTGGGGTGAAGGTAAAAAATACAATGGCCCAGTTTCGGTTCGTGAAAAAGCTGATGGTACTTCCAAAACAATCAACTGGTTTGAGAATTTTGGTGCCAATGCTACTATTACTGGTGGTTCCGGTACACCTTATACTAAGTCGTCTAAAATTTATCCCCTTGGCGGATCTCGAGTAATTCAAGGATCTATTAATGGATCTCGTTTACCTGCTCAGTTCCGTGTTGACTTACGTGTAGATAAAGACATAAAAATTCATGTGGGTGAAGATAAAAAACAGACTACCTATCTGAATGTATATCTTCAGGTTCTTAATGTTCTGGATACAGAAAATATTATGGGTGTTTATGCTGCTACAGGTAATGCCGATGATGATGGTTATTTAGCTGCTTCTGAATATCAGAATCAAATTAGCCAGCAACTCGATCCTGAATCATACGCCACATTGTATGCCTTACGTATAAATAACCCTAGTAATTATAGCTCACCACGGCAGATCCGTTTGGGTGTGACGTACAACTTCTAATTTACTAACCGGAGTTTATAACGTTTTGATTGAATTGGAAAAAAATAATAAATTATGAAAAATATACTCAACGCTTTATTAATTGTTTTTCTCTGTGTTGGCCTCACTACCGCTGCCAAAGCAGATAAAAGACCAGAGACAGGGCAAAAAAACGCTCCTCAGGTGAAGGCTGCTGCTGCCGGTTGTTTGCCGGGTGCAGGATTCAAATACCTTGATGTGAATAATGTCCGCTGTAGAATTAACACTGGTGGTGATATGTGGTGGGATTTTGAAAACTCTCAATATGAAATTCCTGCAGGCTCTAGTAAAACATCCATGTTCTCCGCAGCCCTTTGGGTTGGTGGTGTCGACGTAAATGATCAGCTGAAACTGGCTGCCTTGAAATTTCGTCAAGGACCTACTTTCGGTGGTGGTAACGATTTCTGGCCAGGCCCATTAACTATTGATGGAACTGCAGCTGTTACCGAAGCTGTTTGTGCCGAATACGATAAACTGTTCCCTATGTCTAGAGAACTCGTCGACGAATATCTGGCTTGGTGGGATGATAAAGAGAGCTATCCAGATTATGTTATCCCTACGGAAATCCTTAACTGGCCTGCTCATGGTGACGTATCTAAAGGTCAAAGTTATTTCCTCGCTCCTTTCTACGATCTTGATGGTGATGGTGAATACAACCCAACTATGGGTGACTATCCATATTATGATGTTAGTAATGCTCTGTGTCCAAATAATTTTGCCGGTATCCCCGATTGGAAACCAGAACCAACTGCTGAGGCTAACTTCTATCATGAAGGCGAGGCTGATGCTTGGAAATATGGTATCCTTGCCGACCAGGTTATTAAAGGTGATGAAACACTCTGGTGGGT
>Ga0265294_10004141_pt1 | contig 18230 bp, 11 predicted proteins | sample MunlanPumphouse3_FD_192504 | JGI IMG/M metagenome (GOLD analysis project Ga0265294, IMG submission 192504) | Groundwater microbial communities from a municipal landfill in Southern Ontario, Canada - Pumphouse #3 | ecosystem: Environmental > Aquatic > Deep subsurface > Groundwater | place...
ATATCGTTTTACAAGCAGATGAAGCAACAGGTGATTTTAGCGTCAAAGATTTTAGTCAAGACTATCCTGCTACCCCTCGTGCATTAGAAACGACTGCATCGGGATCAGCTACTTGGAGCTTTAACGTTCCTACTGCTGGTTTTTATAACATTAAATTGGATTATATCCCTGAAATTGATGGAGGAGCCAATATCGAAAGAGCTGTTTCTATCAATGGATCTATTCCCTATGAAGATTTACAAAACGTTGCTTTTAAACGAGTATGGACTGATGGGGGCGACATCATCACCGATATTACGGGCAATCAAATTCGACCGCCTCAAGTTGAGATGCCCATTAAACGATCTGGTTTTGTAAAAGATGAGACTGGTTATGTAAGTGATCCCTATCTTATTTATTTCAACAGTGGCCTTAATTCCATCACTTTCACTTCTTTACGTGAATCGATGAGTATTTTTGCTGTTCACATTCTTAGTAAGCAAACTTTTAAAACTTACAGTGAAGTGGAAGCAGAGTACGAAGCTGCTGGTTATCAGAAAATAGTTGGAAGTATTGCAGCATCAAGTGATAGCGGAACCGATTTTATTGAAGGTGAAAATGCCATTTATCGGTCATCTCCTACAATTTATGCAACGTCGGATCGTTCAAATGCTTATAATTCGCCAGCTGATCCAGTTAAAATCATATTAAACTCGATTGGTGGTAGTAAGTGGATTACTCCAGGAGATTGGATTACGTGGGAATTTAGTGTACCTGAAAGTGGATTATATAACATCACGCTTCGTGCAAAACAAAGCACTTCTCGAGGCTTATTCTCGACTCGCGCCGTTTATATTGATGGTGAGATTCCATTTGCTGAAGCAAAAAATGCAAAATTTATTTACACCAGTGACTTTAATATGGTTACGTTGGGAACTGAAGATATCCCGTTCTATTTTTATCTAACAGAAGGAACCCATCAAATTACATTAGAAGCAACCCTTGGTGATTATGGAGCTCAAATTGCTCGTGTTCAAAATGTCATTGATGACCTCAATGATATGTATCGTCAAATTATTGCGAAAACAGGGATTAGCCCTGATAAATATGTAGATTATCAATTAACAACAAAAATCCCTAATTTACTTTCAACCTTTCAAACAGCTTTAGATGAACTCGAAGATGTTGCTAACATCATCAACTCTATTAGTGGAGAAAAAAGTAGTGAAACAGCTTCATTGCAAACGATTATGTTACAACTTGAAAAGTTTATTAATAAACCTCGATTGATTCAACGAAACCTTGCAACCTATAGTACTAATATTTCTTCTTTAGGTACATGGATTTTAACGGTCAGTCGTCAATCATTGGTTGTGGATTATCTCATCGTTCATAGCGATGATTACCAAATTCCACGAGCTAATCCTAATTTCTTTATTGGTACATGGTTTAATATTAAAGCATTTGTTCAATCATTTACGTTTGATTACGAAAGTATTGGAACTACTGTTGCTAAAGAAAATGCTGACAATATTGAAGTATGGTTATTAACTTCTGAAATGGCAGGGCGTGAACAAGCCAACGCCATTCGTACGTTAATAGATTCTGATTTTGGAGAAGATTTAAATATTACTTTAAAAATCGTATCTCCAGAAGTTCTACTAACGGCAACGTTAGCAGGGAAAGGTCCTGATGTTGCCATCAATGCCTATAATGGTCTTGCTGTCAATTATGCCCTTCGGAATGCGACGTATGATTTATCAAGATTTGATGATTTTGAAGACGTTGTAAGTCAATTTTCGCCAAGTGCGATGACTCCTTATGAATTTCAAGGCGGATATTATGCCCTTCCTAATACACAAAGTTTCTTGATGCTTTTCTATCGAACAGATATCTTTAGTGCTCAAAGTTGGGATGTGCCGGAAACATGGACTGATGTCATCAATCTAATTCCTGAATTACAAATTCAAAACTTAAAATTTTATTTGCCATTAAACACTGTCGGAGCTAGTAGCGTTGTGAATCAAGTATTTGCATCTCGTCTATATCAAACAGGGGGGGAATTCTATCGGACACAATTGAATAGCTATGGTGAAGAGTACTTGGAATCTAACTTTGATAGTGAAGAAGCCATGGCGGCTTTTGAATTCTGGTGCGATTTCTATACTGCTTATAGTTTTTCATTGACAATTACTGGAGCAACGTTTATTAACCGTTTCCGAAGTGGAGAAATGCCAATTGGTATTGCTAACTATGATTTGTATAATACGCTTGCCGTATCTGCTCCGGAAATTAAAGGGCGTTGGGCATTTGCTCTACTTCCTGGTACTCAGTTAGAGAATGGTACGATCGATCATTCTGGTGCTGCTAGTGGAACGGCAGTTGTTATGATGAATAACACTGAAAATCCTGAAGATTCATGGAAGTTTATGAAATGGTGGGTTTCTACAGATATTCAAACTAGTTATGCTCGAGAAGTGGAAGCCATTTTAGGGTCTGCTGCTCGTCATCCAACTGCTAATATTGAAGCATTTAAACGTCTTGCATGGACTGTTGATGAGCAAGAAATCTTACTTGAACAATGGGGAGTGACAGTGGGTGTTCCTGAAATTGCTGGTGGATACTATACTGGTCGAAATTTAGAAAATGCGTTCCGTGAAGTTGTTAACAATAATTACAATCCACGTGATACGTTTGATCAATACATTCAAACTATTAATAAAGAAATCACACGTAAACGTCAAGAATTTGGTCTACCTGTTGGAACGGATAATTAAGGAGGCTCAAGATGCAACAAACAATTGAAAAAGATAAATTCTTAACCTCCGTTCGCAAATGGTGGCACAGAGTTGGACAAAAAGCGGATTCATGGAGTAAAAAAGGCGGACCAGTTCGACGCAAAATGTATTTGAATAGAACCCTATATTTCATGATGCTTCCGTATTTAATCCTTTTCTTTGCCTTTACGGTTATTCCGGTGCTCATGAGTTTGGCACTGAGTTTTACATCATATAATATTTTGGAAGCACCTAAAATAATTGGTTGGACCAATTATTTAACCCTGTTTTTAGATGATGAAATTTTCATCACGGCTATTAAAAATACCTTGATTTTAGCGGTTATTACTGGACCTATTGGCTATATTGCTGCATTTGTTATCGCATGGTTGATTAATGAACTTCCTGGAAAGCTTCGTTCTATTGTCACTCTTGCATTCTATGCACCTTCTTTATCCGCCAATGCGTTAGTTATTTGGACACTCATTTTTTCAAGTGATATTTATGGATATGCCAATGCCTTTCTTTTAGAATGGGGATTTATTACAGAACCGCAAACATGGTTAACCAATACCACGTATATTCTTCCAATTGTCATTGTTGTTCAATTGTGGATGAGTTTAGGGGTTGGATTCTTATCCTTGGTTGCTGGGTTAAAATCAGTTAATAAAGAATTATATGAAGCTGGAGCCATTGATGGTATTCGAAATCGTTGGCAAGAATTATGGTATATTACCCTTCCAGCTATGAAACCACAATTAATTTTTAGTGCGGTTATGCAAATTTCGGGAACGCTTGGTATTGGTGGAATTACCGTTGCCTTGGCTGGATTCCCATCTGTATCGTATGCGGCTCACACCATTGTGAACCATTTAGCAGACTACGGGGGAATTCGTTATGAAATGGGGTATGCATCTGCGATTGCAACCTTGCTATTTATCTCATCTATTGCGCTCAATAAGTTAATCCGTCGCATGATTAGAAGGGTAGGTGAATAATATGGCTAAAAAAGAAAAAAATTATAATGCCATAAAAGCTAGAAGAATTGACTCTCGTCCGTTCTCAGAAATTAATGCTTATACCGTTCTCTTTCGTTCAAAGAAGAAAAAAAGAGTCAATCGATCTAAAGCGGGAGATATTACTCTCTTTGTGTTCTTAGCCATTGCTGGAACCTTTAGCTTACTTCCCTTGGTTTTAACCTTCTTTAATGCCTTTAAACCACTTAATGAATTATTCCTATATCCACCACGGTTATGGGTGGCCAATCCAACGCTTGTCAATTTTATTGACTTAGCCAATGCTTTGGGAAATTCCTTAGTTCCGTTTTCACGATATTTTTTCAATACCATTCTCGTGACGTTTGCTGGAACTTTGGGTCATATACTTATTGCTTCTATGTGTGCTTATCCACTTGCGAAATATAAGATTCCTGGTGGAAGCATTATTATGGGTCTTATTGTGTATTCACTGATGTTCCCTGGAAGTGTTACTGCGATTCCTCATTACTTGGTATTTAACTTCTTAGGAATGATTGATACCCAATGGTCTCTTATCTTGCCATCAATTGCTTCTTCTCTTGGATTATTCTTAATGAGGCAGTTCATGAGTCAAGTTCCAACCGATTATATTGAATCAGCTAAACTTGATGGAGCTGGCGATATGAAAATTTGGTGGAAGATTGTTATGCCACTTGTAAAACCTGCTTGGTTAACCCTCCTTATTTTATTATTTCAAGGGTTATGGGCGGCATCAGGTGCCCAATATATTTATCGAGAAGATTTAAAGATGGTCAGTTATGCAATTACACAAATTGCAACTGCAGGACCAGCCCGTCAAGGGACACTGGCTGCTGTTAGTTTAATTATGATTTTGGTTCCTATTTCTGTATTTGTTATTACACAATCTCAAGTAATGGAAACCATGGCTCATTCTGGTATGAAATAAGGAGGTCATCATGCGAAAAACAAAAATTCTAATCTTTCTCTTGACGACAATCGTCTTATTGACCACGATTCAAGCCAAGGCGGCTATTGGTTATACTTACAATCACAAAGGGGAAGCAATTTATTCGACGATTGGGTTAACGGTCAATCAAGATCCTTATATTGCTTCAACATTGGGTATCAATCCAGTTGATTTCACGTCTCCTGAAGATATGTTTGTATACAAAGATAAATTGGGAAATGAAACGATTTATATCGTCGATTCTGTGTCAAACAAACTCTTTGTTTTTGATGGTAATTTTGTATTGCAAGATACGGTTAGTGATTATAAACTCACTATTGATCAATTTTCATTAGATGAACTATCAAAAATTAAAAGTGATAAAGATTATGTTGTTGCTCGAAATACGTTCTTTTTACAAAATATCGATTCTGCTTTAGGAAAAGCCATCATTACCACTGAACCAGTGACTATTGAAGTGGCTGAAATGCGGTGGAAAAATACAAATGACTCAATTGCAAAAGTAGAACAAGTTGATGGAGTAGATTATGTCATCGCTCAAGGCGCTGGACAAACCACCGTTATTGCAGAATTTTATACTGCAAATGACTTATTAAAAGAAACACCTATTCCGACAATTAGTCAAACATATAAAGTGATTGTGACTGATGAAGTTCCTGGATCGATTATTGATCCGACTAAAACCAATGGATTTTCTGAAGTAGAACTAAATAATATGACATCATTTCAATTAAAGCTATCGAATGTGGTGTGTGTTTATCGGTCTGTTATTGAAAAAACAGGGGAAGATTATATTTATCTATGTGATAAAGGTAATAACCAAATCGTTGTTATTGATGCAATTACATATGAAATTGTGAAATTCGTTACGGTTCCAGATGATATATCCTTTGAAGGCATCAATTTTTCTCCTGAGGATGTCATTACAGATATCACTGGTAGAATGTATGTGATTGCTGATAACATTTTTGAAGGAATCATTCAATTTAGTGTTGATGGAATTTTTAATCGTTTTACAGGTGTCAATTATGTTACATTGAGTGCTTGGGAAATATTCTGGAGAAACATTTCAACAGAATCGCAACTCGCAAAACAAAGTTCTATTATTAATACATCATTTACAAGTATGTGTACGAATAGCGATGGATTTATTTACTCTACGTCTTATGCCATTACTAATGATGACGGAATTGTGACTGATGATAATTCAATGATTAAACTCATTAATACATCGGGGAAAGATGTTATTCGACGCAATGGATATCAATCGCCTAAAGGCGATGTCATTTATATTCGTTCAAGTACCGCCTCAGCAGTTAGAGGTCCTTCTAAACTATCGGGTATTACCGCTAATGAGTATGGAATTTACACTGTTGTCGATTCGAAGATGGGGAAACTCTTTACATATGATTATGAAGGAAACCTTCTTTATATCTCTGGACAACCTCTTTATATTTCTTCTGATCGAGGAAGTCAAATTGATACGTTGAGCAACCCCGTTGCAATTACCTATCATGGAGAAGAATTATTGGTATTAGATAAAAATAATAAAGCCATTTTGGTTTATGAAAATACTGATATTGGTGCTCTTATTAATCAGGCTGTTCAATACGAATATGTCGGAGATAGTGAAAATGCTGCTCTTGTTTGGCAAGAAGTAGTAAAACAAAACTCAAATTATGAATATGCTTATATTGGTATTGGCAAAATGTATCGTAAAAACAAAGATTATGAAAAAGCCATGGAGTACTTTAAAATTGGTGCAGACAAAGATGCGTATTCTCGTGCTTTCAAATTGTATCGTGATGCAAAAATAAGACAAGCATTCCCTTATATTGCAGGAGGTGTCTTTGCGATTGTTGGTGCAAAAATCACGTATAATTTGATCAAATATAAACGCTTTAGAAAAGTGCGAGAGGGGGCTGATGATTCTTATGACTAAATTTAAGGAAAAACTACATCACGGTTGGACGATTTTTGTCGCTGAATACATCAAATTCCCGGTTTATATTATGCTTCATCCTTTAAAAGGGTTTGAATCATTCAAACGAGATAAACGGGCGAGCATGAAAGTAAGTATTGTCTTTATCGTTGCCCTTGTCGTTTTAAATATTTTAGCTTTTCAATATACTGGCTTTGAAATGAATAACAATGATATTCGTGACTTGAATAGTATTGCTGAAATTATTTACATTGTGGCTCCGATTATTCTCATTACTGTTTCCAATTGGGCAGTAACGACTTTAGCTGATGGAAAAGGAAAAATGAAAGAAATTTTTATGATGATATCATATTCACTGTTTCCATTGATTTGGTCAACTGGTATCGCATTGGTTTTAAGTAATTTTTTAACGGGTGATGAAATTGCGTTTTATACACTGACCTTATCACTCGGACTATTCCTAATGGGCTATATGATTTTCTTTGGAATGATTTCCATCCATGAATATGGTTTGGTTAAATGTATCATTACCATTTTGGGAACGTTGCTTGCTGCATCCATTATCATATTTGTGGTATTACTTGGTTATGACTTATTCCAACGGATATATGGATTCTTTTATACCGTGTATCGTGAAATAACATTACGGGATTTAATATAGGAGGCAACACATGAGATTCTTAAAACTTAAATATATCGTCTCTTATATGATCATTTTAGCGGTAATCATTGTCGCTCTTCTATACTTTGTTGGAGGATTGACAGTGACTACTCTCGAAAAAGATAATTTAACCTTTGATGAGACTGGGTTCATTAATTTTAGTAGTGGACAAACTGATGATATTGGGGACCCCATTGAGGTCACTTATGATCATGATAAAATCGTTGCTGAAAATGATACTTATGCTTTGATTATTGATGAAGAAACAACCATTGCCCGTGTTGTTGATAAAAGAACATGCACGGTTCCAGGTGATTATTCTACTTGTACGGTTTCCTATCAAACGGCTAAAAATGACACAACTACCGCAGCAGGAGCTAATTTGTTGGTTTATTATGCGGCAAAATCTAATGGAATTGCTCAAACGACTCCTTATGACACGATGTTAAATAGTGTCAAGTTTAAGAATACGTTGACTAATGAAATTGAAAGTCATTATAAGTTGAAATATATTGATGGAGGCGTTCAAATTTTGTATGACATCGGTCGATTTAGTGCGAATGATGATTATTTCCCTACTAATTTTCATATTGCAAATTACAATGAGAAATATTTATCAGAAACTGAATTGACAGAAGAAGAATTGCTTGAAATCGAATTAGACAATCGCAACACTATGGATGATCGATTCCGTGGAAATATACAATTTAGCGCTAATATTGATACATCTGTTAATCCTCAAGTTTTCTCATATAGAGGATCAGGAACTGTGTACTCATATGATGCGATGATGTATATTAAAGAACATAATCTTGCAACTATTACCACTAGTGAAGAAGATGGACTTAGAACTGGTTATTGGTATATGGAAGATATTGATCCATCTTTCTATGAAAGTTATGGAACACATCTTAATAGTTCAACTTCTCCGTGTACTACTAATCCATTCTTTTCAACACAAATGTGGCAATCGTTTAGTACGTCTTACTACACCCGTGTTCGTTCTACAACAGATCCGGTATATTACTATTATAAAAATACCATGTCTTCATCGAGTCAAAAACTTGTTTGTTATAATATGCTATATACTTCTTTCCAACAAGTGGATGTTGCGACTAAGAGAATTCCCATTGTTTACGAAAATGGAGATCCCGTAATTCGTGGTGGATACCATGCTCGTGATGATGAAGGAAATTTCTTGTATAATGAGGATGGAACACCGGTTCAAGCTTTGTATACATTAGAACAAGTGGCTGCCGATAATGCAATTTTTGAAATTGAAACATCAACTACTTTGCAACGATTCCAAATTTGTTTACAATTAAAATTGACTGAAAATGGACTCGAAGCAACGGTATTATCAGAATCACTCCGTGATGCGGACCATAAAAATTTAGATCCGATCTATGATCATGATTATATTATGACGAATGTTCAATTCTTAAAAGAAATGACGACTTCTTATGATGTGACGGGTGAAGGAATGATGGTCATTCCTGACGGGTCGGGGGCCATTATTAATTTTAATAATGGAAAAGCTGAACTTAATTATTCTGGATATAACAAATCTGTGTATGGACTTGATAAAGCATTTACGCTTGATCGATCTGTTGAAGATGTTCAAGATTTGATGTTTGGAATGTTTGGATTCATTGATTCGACAGCAGGGAAAGGGATTATGACCGTTGTTGAAAAAGGTGCGCCACAATCAAAACTCACAGCTGATATTCCTCGAGGAAGTAACTTATATAATACAATTTATTACACCACGAGTATTCGTGAAAATGAATTTGTTACCGCAGGAACTGGATGGAATTCTGTGAAGTTCCCTAAATGGTCTAAAACGCTGGCTCCCAATGATGTCGTGTATAATTTTATTTTCTTAGAAAATACAGAACTTAGTTATATTGGTGTGGCCAATAAGTATCGTGAATATCTCATTGACAAATATGACTTAACACCTAAAGATACGACAACTACTAACTTAACTAACATTAATTTCTTGGGTGCTTTTGAACGATATGCAATGATATTAGGTATTAAATATATGAAACCTGATAGTCTTACTACATTTAGTCAAGCGAAGACTATTATTTCTGATTTGATTGACGCGGGAGTTAATAATTTGAGTGTCAGTTATTCATCTTGGACGTCTAAAGAATTTGAATATGAGACAACCGCCAATTTGCAAGCCTCTACTGTTTTAGGGGGTAAAAAGGGCCTTATCAATTTATCAAATTATTTAAATGATAATAACATTGCATTTTATCCAGAACTTTATATCGCTTCTTCAAAAGGATATGATTATCCATTCGGAAATATCAAATATACTACCAAAAGTGTTGGAAATAATTATGCAATACAATACCCATTTAATCTTGCTACTCTTTATGAAGATAAAGATTTAGCTCCGACTTATTACATTAGTCCTTCTTATTATCAATCAGTTGCTTCACGGCTATTTGCTTCTTATAGCAAATTTGGAATTACTGGTGCTTACTTGTCAGATTTAGGAAACATGAAGGTCGGAGATTATAGTAAGAATCAAGAAATTTATGGTTATGATAGCAATCGTTATCAAATGGCTACCTTGGCTGATATGCAAAATAAGATGGATTATATTCAATTATCAACACCATATGATTATGCTTTTCAATATGTTGATACTGCTATTAATGTTCCCGTTACTTCAAGTACTTATGGAATCTTTGATCAAACCATTCCGTTTTATCAATTAGTTGTAAGTGGATTATTTGATTATTCTACTGAACTTGTTAATGGAGCTAGTAATCGTAGTGCAAATTATTATTTTGTAAAAGCATTAGAGACTGGATCTAATTTATATTTCCAATTATCATATGAAAACCCAAATGTTTTGCTTGAAACTGACTATACTCAATATTTTCAAACTTATTATGAAAACTGGGAAGATACGATTATTGATTTCAATAATCGCATCAATGCCACTAAAATTCACGAAGGACGATTGATTAATCATGAACGGCTTGCGAAAGACATTGCGAAAGTTACTTATTCCAATGGAGTCATTCTTGTCGTCAACAGTAGTAATCGTGCATACACATATGGAACTACAGTCATTAATCCATATGATTATATTTCGATAGGAGGCTAATGAATGAAAAAATTCTTTCACAATATCGTGACGAGTATTGTCACATTCTTTACAAAAGTTTTAAGCGCCATCCATCGATTTTTTGAAAAAATTGCTACCACCAAAGTGTTTCAAGCTATTGCTCGTATTTTACATTATATTCCTAATTACCTTGTAAAAGTAATCCCTTATCGTCAAAGAAAGAAAATATGGGGTGCAATCTTTGTACTCCCTCTTCTCGTTGGGATGATATATTTCTTTTTAATTCCACTCTTTGTGTCTATTCGTTATAGTTTTAACAATGTTATCATTGATCAAGGAATTAAATTAGAATTTGTAGGGTTTAAAAATTATATTTATGCATTTACTGAAGCTGCGACATCTGCGGGGTCATTTACTGAGATTTTAGTTGAAGCTATCATTGATATTGTATCTGATATTCCTATCATCTTAATTTTCAGTTTACTTGTTGCTGTTGTATTAAATTCAAAATTTAAAGGAAGAGCCTTTGTTCGTGCAGTCTTCTTTATGCCTGTTATATTTAACTCGCAAGCTATTGATTTAGCGATGACTTCGGCGACTGCGCTTGAACAAACTATTCAAGCGACAACAAGTGATCTCTTTTCGCAAATGTTCAGTTTTGAAGATTTCTTATTAAATGCCAACATTCCCCTTGGAGGTGTTACCTTCTTAGGAAATGCATCGGCAAAAATCTACGACATTATTTCTTATTCGGGTGTGCAAATCTTAATTTTCTTATCAGCCATTCAATCGGTTCCAAAACACCTTTATGAAGCTGCTAAAATTGAAGGAGCAACTCAATATGAAATGTTTTGGAAAATTACATTTCCAATGGTGTCACCGATGATGTTAACGGCTGCTGTGTATACCATCGTTGATTCTTTCTTAACCTCACCTCTGGTCACTTTTATTGCGGTATATAATACTACCGATAAAATTGATTCAGCGACGTTAGGACGACTTACTGATTTTGGAGTCAATGCAGCTATGTCGTGGGTATTTTGTTTAATCAGTATGATTATTGTGGCCTTAGTATTATGGTTGCTCTCAAAGGCGGTGTTCTATTATGACGAATAATCCGACTAAAATGAGCTTTAAAGCACGTTATCAAAAATTCCGTGAGGACTGGGATAATCCAACTAAAAAACGTGTTCGCAATAAGAGAATTATGGAAATTAGTGGTGGAATCCTTCGGGCCTTTATCTTAATTGGTTTGTGTTTCATTATACTATTGCCATTATTACAAAAATTTTCATTTGCTCTTCGTTATCCGACAGATATTACTGATCCTCAAGTCATTTGGATACCTGGAACTTTTAGTTTTGAAAATATTCGGATTGCTTTTAATTATTTGAATTACAACGTTACGTTTTTTAATTCATTAGTGTTATCGTTCTTTTCGATGTGTATTCAAATTATTGCAACCGCTACTGCAGGATATGCCTTTGCAAGACTTAAATTTCCTGGAAGCAAGCTTTTCTTTTTTGCGGTTTTATTTACCCTTGTGGTACCTAATGAAACGCTTGATTTAGCGCGATTCTTATACTTTCAAAGTAGTAATTTTTTTGGAATTGATTTGATTTTCAATATCTTTTCAATCTATATTATGTCAGCTTTTGGAATGGGGCTTCGTAGTGCTATCTTTATTTACTTATTTGTTCAGTTCTTTCGTAATTTACCAATAGAACTTGAAGAATCAGCTGAAATTGATGGAGCGGGTGTCATTCGTACTTTCTGGAGTGTTATGCTTCCGAATGCCGGAGGCGCCACTGTAACCGTTGGCTTATTTGCTTTTGTATGGCAATACAACGATTATTACTTTGCTCATTTATTCCGTTATGAACGGGCATTCCCCGTTTTAACAACCAAACTTGCTGCAGGTTCTGGAAACCTTTCGGCGGTGTTGACTACATCGTTTGGGGATTTGCTTCGTCATCTTGGTGAAGAAATTAAAGATGATCCGTTGTTTTTTGGTTTGGTGACCAATACGGCAGCGTTATTGATGATGTTGCCTCTCTTAATTGCTTATTTCTTCATACAAAGATTATTTGTTGAAAGTATTGGAAGAACAGGCATTACTGGTATGTAATCACAACAAGATGCCACATTTTCTGTGGCATCTTTCTTTATAAGGGGTGAAAAATGAATATTAATCAATTATCTATTGAAGAAAAAATTGGTCAAATGTTGTGTTTTGCTTTTCATGGAACCGAATATAATCATCAATTAAAAACATTGATTGAAGATTATCATATAGGGAATGTGGTAGAGTTTGCACGCAACATCACATCTATTGATCAAGTGAAAAAATTGAATGAAGATATTCAAACATATGCAAAACATCCGATTTTTATTAGTCTTGATCAAGAAGGTGGAATGGTTCGTCGGATAGTCGACGGAATTACTTATCTTCCTGGAGCTATGAGTTTATCGGCATCAAAAGAAGATATTAGTGAGATTGTAAAGGCATGTGGAGATGATTTAAAACAATTAGGTTTTCATATTAATTATGCTCCAGTGGCTGATATTAACACCAATCCATTAAATCCTGTTATAAATTCTCGCAGTTATGGGAATCAGTCTTATCGGGTAGCAGACCAAGTGGTCAAAGCTAGTCTTGCCTTTCAAGAGGCAGGAATTCTTCCCATGGTCAAGCATTTTCCAGGACATGGTGATACCAATGTGGATAGTCATTTGGGTCTACCCGTTGTAAACAAAGGCAAAGAGGCATTATTAAAAGAAGAGATTGTTCCCTATCAAAAAGCCATAGAGGCTGGGGTGGATGGAGTGATGATTTCTCATATATTGTATGATGCTCTTGATCCGATTTTTCCAAGTTCATTATCCTACCCCATTATTACCACCCTGTTAAAAGAAGAATTGCGATTTGGAGGACTCATTACCACAGATTCTCTAACAATGGCTGCCATATGGAGTCGTTATTCCATCGAAGAGATTGTAAAATATGGAATTTTGGCGGGTAATGATATTTTAGTATTTTGTGGAAAAGCAGATTTAACTGAACAGATTGAAATTATTAATGCATTTCGCCAATTGGTTATGCAAGGGGATATTCCTTTGAGTAGACTTGATGAATCCGTGGCAAAAATTATTGCATTGAAACAAAAATATGGAAAAATACCTCGGAAAAAATTGCTGAATCAAAAATCAACTTTGGCTAATGAACTGGTATTAAAAAGTATAACAAAAGTGTGGGATCATGGATTATTGCCACTTCGCAAAGAAGATCGTGTCTTGATGATTTTTCCTAAAATACATTTAGCAACTCTTGTGGATAATGGTGAAGAAACTTATGAAACTTTTCATACGCATTTAGATTATCCCGAATTTATTATTGATGAAGAAATGGAAAATTTTGAAAACATCGTGCAAAATTGCAAAGAATATGATAAAATAGTATTGGCGACTTATCAGGTAGTAACAAATGATTTTTTCACAAAATTATATGAAAGAATTGATCCAAAGAAAGTTATTCTTGTGTGTTTGCGCTCTCCCTATGATGGACTCATTCTTAAAGGAAGTGGAGCACTGATATGTACCTATGATTGCACAAAAGAAAGCATTTATGGTGTATGTAAAAAGTTACAAGATAACTCATTTACAGGATGGTTGCCAATACGATTAGAGGTGTAAGTATGAAAATTATTCGTGTCAAAGATTATCAAGAATTGAGTCAAGTTGCTAGCCAAATTATGATTGATTTACTCAAAAAGAAACCAGATGCTACGCTTGGGTTAGCAACGGGTAGCAGTCCTATTGGGCTATATCAAAATATTATTAAAAGTTATGATAATAAAGAAATTTCATTTAAACAAGTAAAGACATATAATTTAGATGAATATTGTGACCTTCCGCGGACTCACCCTGAAAGTTATTATAATTTTATGCATCGTCATCTTTTCCATCATGTGGATATTAAAGAGGAAAATGTTCATGTTCCATCAGCTGAAGGTAGTGACCTTCAAGCTCAGTGTGATCATTATAATCGTTTATTGAATCAAACGACGATAGATCTTCAATTATTGGGAATTGGTGGCAATGGGCATATTGGGTTTAATGAACCAGGGACGCCCTTTCATAATGAAACATTTGTTGTCCGCCTAACTGAAAAAACGCGTGAAGATAATAAACGTTTTTTCAATTCGATTGATGAAGTTCCAACTCATGCTATTACAATGGGAATCAAAAATATTATGAAAGCGCGAGCAATATTGCTGATTGCAAGTGGAAAATCAAAACAAAAAGCAGTTTATGAACTCATTAATGGTCTTGTGACCGAAGATTTTCCAGCTTCAATTCTGCAACGCCATCCCGATGTAACGGTGGTGATAGATGAAGAGGCAGCCGGCTTACTATGATTGTATATCATCCCGTTGATGACCTAGCGTTCGTATGCGCTTTATGGAATCGCGAGGTCGGATTTATATATCCCATTGCAGATGATGTGTTTTCTCGTAATGTTATTAATTATCCAACAAAAAGGGTATTTGGGGCTTATGATGAAACTCAGTTGGTCGGATTTATCATTACGAAAACATCTACCGATTCCCTTCTCCCTGCATACTTAGATCGGGGATGGATATCATTGTTTTATGTTGCAAAAAAATATCGTTATCAAGGAATTGGTTCGACACTCTTGCGTCAAGCAGAAGATGTATTGGCCGATAAAAAAGAAATATGGGTAGGATCGGATTTATTTAATTTCTTTCCAGGAGTTCCTACTGATTTTGATAATTTAACGGATGTCTGGCTTACGAAACGAGGATATTATGGATCTCGATCTACTCATGATATGATTATTAGATCTTTTCAGGATTTACCTATTCGTAACTATGATATTGAATTTAGTGTTGCTACCAAAATAGATGAAGTCGGTTTGATTGAACTGCTTAAAACATTTAGCGATCGCTGGGCTCAAGAAGGCATTCGTTATTTTGAAGCGGGAGGAACTGGTCGAGAATATGTTATTGCTAAAGATCAAGGTAAAATTATTGCATTTGCTCGCATTAATGATCGTGAGGCGCCTTTTGGAGGATACAATATTACGTGGTATCCACGCTTTGTAAATCTGGGTGGTGTTGGCCCTTTGGGGGTCAACAAAATTTATCAAGGACGTGGCCTTGGAAATGACATTGTTGTCTATGCACTTAAAGAAATGCAAGAACGTAAAATGATTGAAGTAATGATTGATTGGACGGGACTTGTCTCTTTTTATCAACAATTCGGATTTGAAGTATGGAAAACTTATAAATATATGTCGAAAAAATCATAGAAAAGGGCTTGCAAAAAAAATTTAAATGGTGTATAATTATTGTGTAAACACTTTCAATACATAGTGTTTTATAAATTTGGCTATTAGGAGAAAATCCTAAAGTATATAAACAAACTAACAAACAAATTTCGAGGAGGAAAGAAAAAATGAAAAAATTATTAGCATTTATGCTAATGTTGACTTTCGCAATTGTTTTGGTTGGGTGTAAAAAAGAAGCACTCACTCCTACATCAATTAATGTTTCAGGACCACAAACAGTTGAAGTTGACAATACTATTCAATTGTCAGCTGCCGTACTTCCTGCCGGTGTTGAACAGTCAGTTACTTGGACTTCTGCAAAAGCCGAAACTGCCGCTGTTGATGCTACAGGAAAAGTCACTGGCGTGTCTGCTGGTGCTACTGTTATTCGTGCAACTTCCACTGTCGATTCAACAGTTGTAGGTCAAGCTCGTGTTACTGTTACTGCTGAAGAAACTGATAACATTGATCTTGGTGGATATACAATTAGAATTGCTCAAGCTGGTCATGCTTTAAGCGAAACAAATCCATTCCATGATGATTATTCTTCCGCTGATAAAGAAGCAAAACAACAAGCTTGGACTTGGGTTGAAGATAATTACAATTGTGAAATTGAAGTTGTTGCTTATCCAGACGATGCTGAATGGGGAGCTCCTAGATGGAACTACATTTTAAATCAAGCTGCAAGTAACACTGCTGATTATGATTTCTATACCGTTCCAGATGCACAAATTGGTGCATTTGTAGAAGGTAATGCTATTATCGATCTTAGCGATTGGTATGCTTTATATGGACAAGGATATATGGACGAAGTCTATACACAATCTGGATCTTATAAAGGAAACCTTTATTCTATGACTAATGGCGAATCCGGAATTTATAATGTTATGTATTATAATATTGCGTTATTCGAAAAATTAGGAATGGAAAAATCTCCTGCAGAAATGTTCAATGATGGAAACTGGACTTATACGGATTTCTTAAATTATGCAACAACTGCACAAACTGCTCTTAATGGATTACCAGAAGCATCAGATACTAATTTATATTATGCTGTTGCTGGTTGTTCAACATATTATTGGGTTGGTATGACTAATGCCGGTGGTGAAAAAATTGCTGATCTTTCAACAATGACTTTCCAACCGTTGACAGATACTTCTATTGCTGCTGCTGAAACTCTAAGAGCTATTAAAGAAGCTGGAGCTATGGATCCTGCTAAATTAGTAGATCAAGGCGTTACTTCTTGGAATGATGGTCGTGCATTGTTCTCAACTGGTGATTTGTGGTTTGTTAATACTTCTAACCGTTGGAAAGAAGATTTATGGACTCCAGGTGATGCAGATGCAACTAGATTTGGATATGTTCCATTCCCTAGACCTGATTCAATTACTAAAGATCAACAAAAACTTGGTTTAACTGGAACTGCTACATGGGTTATGCCTATTGGTAGAGACTATACAGGTTTTGGTAATCAATGTACAGCTGAAAATGTTTATCGCGCAATGGTTAAAACTTTTGAATTGACAGAACAATATCGTGTTAATTCACCAGGATATGATGCTGAACAAGCTCTTGACGATTTTGCACGTAAATATGCTGAATCTGATGATAGCGTAGAAGCATTCAAATATATTGCTTCTCGTACTAAAGATATTGGTTTCTATGAACCTTTAGCTGAACCAGGAAATGCAATTGTTAATACTGGTTTTTCTACATTCTCATCCGCAGTTAACAATTACGTAATGGGAACTATCGCTACATTTGCTGAAGCGGTTAGTCCGTTACAACTTGCTTTACAAGAAGCTTTAACAAAAGCATTCTCGTAATATTAGTTCTGAAAAGGCCAACTGAAAAGTTGGTCTTTTTTTGAATTGCTGATATTTTTAAACCTTGTCAATTGGGTTAAAATGTGTTATAATTACTACATAATAGGGGAATGATAGATATGAATATTGAGAAGTTTGTTAATAGCAAATTATATCGTTTCTTTGATTGGGTATGGCGAATTGCTATTCTCAATATTTTAACGCTTATGACTTCTTTAGGAATTGTTACCATTTTTCCTAGTATGACTGCTTGTTATAAAACCATTTTTGATTATTTTAATGGTGAAGAAAGAAACGTTGTTTCCGCATATTTTAAAAACCTCAAGCAAAATTTTATTCGGCCATTAGAAGGAAATATTCTTACGCTTGTTGCCGCCATTGTATTTGCCATCGCCCTTGTTTTTTACTCTAACAATTCAGAAAATACAGGCATTTTAACAACCATATCGGTTATTGGGTTTTATTTTGTTGCATTTTCAATGGGAATATTGCTCCTCATGACAATTCAACTGCCGATGATTTATACACACTTCAATTTCCGCTATTTTGATAATTTTCATTTTGCTTTTTTTATTGCTTTTAAAAATATTATGTCTAGTATAGGAGTTATGCTCGTAATCGCTGCAGAAATATTAT
>Ga0265294_10004144_pt1 | contig 18219 bp, 10 predicted proteins | sample MunlanPumphouse3_FD_192504 | JGI IMG/M metagenome (GOLD analysis project Ga0265294, IMG submission 192504) | Groundwater microbial communities from a municipal landfill in Southern Ontario, Canada - Pumphouse #3 | ecosystem: Environmental > Aquatic > Deep subsurface > Groundwater | place...
AATTTGAATGATCTTCTTTATTTAAGTCTAACACCTGCTTATTGGGAAAGTGGCGTTTACATTGAACAAACCGCAAACATTGATGCTTCTGACACACAAGTTTGGAACGCTGGCAAGGGATTTAGCCCGATAGGATTAAACAGCAACTTCCAAGGCACTTATAATGGTAAAGGCTATACAATCTCAAATCTATATATTAACCGACCAGATACAAATGATATTGGTTTATTTGGTAATATTGTATCAGCTAATATTTCCAATGTAGGCTTAGTGAATGCTCAAATTGTTGGTAAAGAATATGTGGGAGGACTGGTTAGTACATCTGATTCTTCAACTATTAGCAACACTTATGTAACAGGTTCTGTTAATGCAGGAAGCGGTACTATAGGTGGGTTAGTAGGTTTTGCTTCTGAATCAACTATGAGTAATAGTTATGTAACCTGCTCTGTTAGTGGAACTGGATCTGTCGGAGGCTTGATAGGTGTTGCTTGGGAAACAAATATAAGCAATAGCTATGCAATTGGACTTGTTAGTGGAAGCGAAGCAGTTGGAGGCCTAATAGGTGAAGAAGAATCTAACACAGTTCTTAACTCTTTCTGGGATACGCAAACAACCGAGCAAGCATTTAGTGCCGGTGGTACAGGAAAAACAACTGCAGAAATGAAAGATATTAATACTTATCTTATGGCAGGCTGGGATTTTGCCCAGGAAACTGATAATGGGACTGAAGATATTTGGGTCTATTATAATGACTACCCTCATCTTAGTTGGGAAGGAGAACTTATCTCTGAATTTATAGTTAATCAGAGAGTTGTAAGTTTAGGTAATAGTATCGACTTTACAAACCTAGCTATCGGTGCAACTGACTATCTTTGGGAGTTTGGTGATGGAAACAGTTCAACAGAAGAGAGCCCACTTCATACTTACGAACAAATTGGAACCTATACTGTCTCCTTAACTTGCCTAAGCACCTTAGGAAGCGTTACCAAGATTAGAGAGAATTATGTTATAATAACTCCGGTAACTGTAGAACCGCTAATTGGTAGCCTATTCATTAGTGAAGTTAGTGCAGGCAAAAGTACAACTACTCAATATATAGAACTTTATAACAATAGTGATGATCATTTATCTATAAAAAACATTCGTTTAACAATGGATGGAATAACTGATTTTAATTTAGGCAATTTTGACAGTTATAGTGAAGATATAATTATACTTCCAGATAACTTCCTGGTAATTTCTCGTGGTGCAGATAGAGTTGCTTTTGAAAGTGAATTTAATGCTCTTCCTGAAGGCGTTACTTTTCTTCAAGGCGATACTGATATGCTCTTTGGAGAAGGTGAAGGGCATCAATGGCAGTTAATATTAGATACTGGCTCTAAGGAAGTTATAACTATCGACGATACTCTTATTCCTGTGGGGGGAGAAAATCAAACAAGCTATCCATCTACATTCGGTGGTGAGTGGGTAACAGAATCTTCCGAAAACAGTACTCCGGGAACACCTCACGAAAGCCAAACTCTTCCTGTTACTTTAGCTTCATTCATGGCAATTCAAACTGCTAATAACCTTGCCCAAATTTCTTGGGTAACTGCTTCAGAGACTAATCTCTTAGGCTATAATATTTATCGCGCTGAAGCTGATAATCCAAATGAAGCTGTGCGGATAACATTTAACATGATTGATGCTATAAACTCTGCATTCGGTGCAAGCTATTCGTATCTTGATGAAAAAGTTGAATCCGGTGCTACTTATTACTACTGGTTAGAGACTAATGATTTCGATGGGACTTCTGCCATGGTTGGTCCTGTAACTATTAAAATCAGTAGTGATGGAGAAGATCATGATATTGAGGAAATATTATTAGGAACCCAACTGTTTGCTAATTATCCAAATCCCTTTAACCCTTCAACAACTATCTCTTTCTCTGTTGCTGAACCACAAGTTGTAACCATTGATGTTTATAATTTGAGAGGTCAGCTGGTAAAGAGAGTATTTGATAAAAAAGTTGATGAGGTTAACTCTAAACATAGCATAGTGTGGAATGGTCAAGATTCTGATGGGCATAGTGTTGCTTCCGGAATCTATTTCACGATTATGAAAGCAGGCACAAAGAGATTTAGCAATAAAGCCATACTAATGAAATAGTATCAGCGATTTAATTATTATAAGGGCGTATCAACATATACGCCCTTTTATTAAGAGAACCAAATATAATATATTTATGCTTGACTGAAAGGATTATTTTCAAATATTAGAATAAAGTTGCTATATAGATCTTTAGTAATTTTATTTACTCATTTTTTGAGGAAGCTTGAACATAGAAGCTTCAAATGGAAAAGGAGGATGACATGTCTAAATTTATTAAAAAACATAAATATGAAATTGGAATATCGCCTGATGAGTTGCTGTTCATTGGAAATAAGAAGATTGATAACATTCTTCTTCGTCTAATCGATTTTGACGCCACTAATATGGAAGAGATTAGTATAGAAGACGTTAAGGATGTCTTAAAGTATCAGGATAAAGATTCTGTTACTTGGTTGAATATTGATGGACTTCATAATAAAGAGGTAATGCTGGAAATAGCTAAAGGTTTTCATTTGGATAAAGTGATTTTATCTGATGTCATGAATACCGGAGGCAGACCTAAATTAGAAGAGCATGCAAACAGCTTATTTATTTCAATTAAGATGATTCAGATTGATAAAGATACCAATGAATTTAATGTTGAAAACTTAACTTTGATTCTAACTAAATCTGTCTTGATTTCTTTTCAGGAAAAAAAAGGTGATGTTTTTGAACCAATTCGAGAACGGATAAGAAATCAGAAAAAAAGAATTCGTAATTCTGGCACAGATTACCTTGCCTTCTCCTTGCTCGACATCGTTATAGATAATTACATTTATGCCACCAGTGTGTTGGGTGATAAAATTGAAAAGCTTGAAGATAGCTTGTTTAAAGATCCACCTAAAGGCGTAATCGATTGTATTAATCAATATAAACAACAGCTGAACTTTCTGCGTCGGAATATCAAGCCGGCTCAAGATATGATTCTCTCTTTAGTCAAAGTGGAGTCTGACTTAATTGCTGATTCTACCCAGATTCATCTTAATGAACTTCTTGCAAATATAAGCTTAGCTAATGATTATTCTGAAAGTTATCGTGAAATTCTCTCCGATCAGCTGAATATTTATCACACGACTATGAGTAGCAAGTTGAATGATACCATGAAATTCCTCACCATCTTTTCAGTTGTGTTCATTCCGCTTACTTTTATTGCCGGTATTTACGGGACTAATTTTGACTTTATTCCCGAGCTTCACTACAAATACAGTTACTTCATCATGTGGGGTGTAATGCTAATAATGGCAATCGGAATGCTCATCTATTTCAAATTAAAAAAATGGTTATAATGAAGAAACAACTTTTATTGGGGATTCTTATTTTCTCCTTATTTTCGTCTCTCTTAGCTCAAACAGGCTACACGATAAAAGATCTGAATATTACCGGAATGGAAAACACTTCTGAAGCAAAGCTTAAAAAAGAACTTACTTTGCAGAAGAAGTCCGTTTGGGAAAAACTCTTGTTCTGGAAAAAGGCCAATCAATATTATGAAGCAGATTTAATCTCTGATTTGGAGTTTATCGAGAATTTCTATCAAAAAGAGGGATTCTTAGATGTTCAAGTTGATTCTGAAGTAAAAGAAAATTCAGATAAGGAAACTGTTGAAATTGAGTTTATTGTGCAGGAGAATAATCCGGTTTTGATGGAACAGATTAATTATAAGCTTCAGGTAACAGAACCCGAAGATATTAGCAAGCTTCAACCCTTATTAACTGAGTTAAAGCAAGATTTTCCATTCAAGGAAGGTTCTCGCTTTAGAGATGAAGAGTTACTTCTGGTGAAAAACGAATTAGAGAATTGGTTAGTCATGGAGGGTTATGCCTACCAAAAAGTAAGCTATAACTTACACTTGAAAAAAGAGCTAAATCTAGTGATTATTGATTTTAACCTAAAGACAGGACCTCTTTGCTATTTTGGTGAAACTACTTTTAAAGGCGTGGAAGAGGTTCCCTATTCCATCTTAAAAAAGCAATTAGATCCTCCGGGTAAGATTTACAGTGAGAAATATCTGCGAAACTTACAACGGAAATTGCAAAGCTTAGGCATGTTTCAATATGTTACAGTTCGCGGTGATTTAGAAGAACAACACGCTAATCCAGTCCCGATTCAAGTAAATCTAAAAGAAGCTCTTCGCTATAGCGTTAAGTTTGGTGTGGGTTACGGACAAGAAGATAAATTCCGCACCTCTATCACTGTTACTAAGCTGGGATTCTTGGGAGGAATTCGTAAGGCTGTGTTTTATGCAAAATATTCATCCTTAGAACCTTACAACTTGTCTCTTAAATTAACCCAACCTGGTCTGTTCTATCAGAATGGCACTCTTATCCTAAATCCTTATGTTCGTAAGGAAGAAGAAACAAATTATACACGCTCTAAAATGGGCTCATTAGTTACCTATCAACTTGGTTTAGGTCGTTACATGACTACATATTTGAATTATGGCATAGATTGGAACAATATTAAAACAGCCTCTCCTTTGTTGGAAGATGACTTGATTTCACAGGGAAAGGGTGATTACAGACAATCTTCTGCAACAATTGGTTTAGTTTACGATGATTCAGAACCCATGTTCTCTCCCCTTCACGGTTGGTACTTTTCTTCCGGTTTAACCTGGGGTGGAATTGGCTTCCATAGTGATTATCACTACACTAAAACTTCTTCTGAAGTAAGGAAATACACTACCCTCTATAAGCAGCTTGTTTTAGCTGCTCGTGTGCAGGGAGGATTTATGAAACCTCTTAGATCCGGTGAAGTAACTCCTATTGCTGATCGTTATTATGCCGGCGGTAGTAACTCTGTGCGTGGTTGGTCTCGCTTCAATTTGGGACCTAAAAGTGCAGACAATCTTCCTTTAGGTGGAAACAGCTTGCTGGTCTCCAGTGTGGAACTTCGTTATCCTATCTGGAATATATTATCCGGGGTTGTCTTTTGTGATGCAGGTAATGTTTGGACTGGAACTTATGATCATAATCTTACCCAATTTAAATATTCCGGAGGTGGTGGATTGAGAGTTAGCACACCTTTAGGTCCGATTCGGGTGGATGTTTCTACACCTTTTTCAGAGTCTAACAAGAAAATCCAGTTTTATTTGAATATTGGTGAGGCATTCTAATGAAGAAAAGAAAACATAAACTTTTATTTACAACATCTCTTATTTTGGGAATCTTAATAATTAGCCTTATTCTCGGTTATTTTCTAACTCAATCCTCATGGTTTCTGAATTTTGCCCGCAAAACACTGATTACTCAGGTCAATAAACAGATTAAGGGAAGTATAGATATCACTGGCTTAGAAGGGAATATGTTTAAGAATTTAACCTTTCAAGACCTTGTATTATATGAGGGAAATTCTGATTCTAGAGGGTCAGAAATAGTACATTTAAAAGAGCTTAGTTTAAGGTATGATCTGGGGCAACTTATTCAAAAAAAGGTTATTGTAACTTCAGTTTCTGTTTCAGATTTAACTGTTAATCTGCATCAAGATGCTCAAGGAATCTGGAATTTAGCTAATATCGTACCCAAAGCTGACTCAACCAAAATAGATACAATTAAAACAGAGAAGAAACCAAATTCATGGCAAATTGACCTGGAAAGCCTCATCGTTTTTAACTCTCAAGTTAATGTTTCTGGTGAGAATTTACCGGAGCAATTTCCTCGGAAACTGTTACTTTCACAGCTAATTGCTCAAGCAAGCTTAAGAGAAGAGTTAAATTGGAAATTAAGCACAGCTGAGCTGACTGTTCTCCCTCATGAAATCACCCTTTCACTCAAGAATTTACAGGGCAATGATCAGCCGGATGTTAATTTAGAACTGCTGAAAATTTCATCTCCTAAATCTCAGATTGAACTGACCGGAAACCTGATCAATCAACCTCTCCGCCAAGCAGCTATAAACTTCAAAGCTAATCCTCTTGATTTCTCAGAACTACAAACCTGGCTACCCACTTTTCCTCTGCAAGGTGATCCTAATTTTATAGGAAAACTAAATCTTCAAGGGGACTCTCTAGCTTCAAAAATCACCGTGAATCTTGACAAACAGACCATAGCATTACAAGCACAATTACCTAACATACAAAATCCTCTAACTGCAAATCTTGATTTGGAGTGGGAAAACATCAATATCAACAGTTGGCAAAAGGATCTTCCAGAATCCCAACTAAATGGAAATCTTCTTGCATCTATTCAAGGTGAAACTTGGCCTGAAGTGGCTGCCCAAGTAAAACTAAAACTGCAAGATTCATCTTTTAACTCCTATGAAATATCTACCTTTGTGTTAGAATCTAAAGGCTCCCCTGCACATCTTAAAAACAATATTCAAGTAACAAGTGAGTTTGGAGAGGTAAATACTCAAGCTGATTTGGAGAATCTGCTCGGAGATATTGGCTATGCAATCTTAGGTTCTCTTAAAGAACTGGATATTAAGAAAATAGTTCCTACTTTCCCCTATCAAACTGAAATAAATTCACAGTTTAGTCTAAACGGTAAAGGGATTGGTCCTCAAGAACTTAATGCTGATTTTCAAGTGGATTTAACAGGCTCATCTTTTGAAAATAAGCCTTTAGATAAACTGAAATTATCAGGAAATTATCAACGAGGAAACTATCTTCTAAACGAAATGGATGTCAACTATGATGGTTTAGATATAATCGTGCGAGGAAAGGGGAATATTTACGGTAATAACGAGCTTTCCTATACTCTTCAATTAGATTCTATGCCTCAGATAGTGCAAGACCTGCAACCGGATATAGCACTCAAGGGAACTATTTCAGGAACAGCCGCTGGTACACTAGATAATTTAACTGCAAATGCCAGAATAGACTTGCAAGAAATGAAATATCAAGATTTTCAAGTTGCTTCTTTTGAAGGCTCAGCAGAGGTTAGCTTGATTAACCAAAAACCGGAAGCTAATTTTACAGGTTCTGTTACCAAAATAGAGATACCAAATTTACCCATGGATTCACTTTGGGTAAATGCTCATTACACTCCCGAAAAGGTGTTCTTGGATTTAAACCTTGTTCAATCAGATACTTTAGGTCTTCACTTAACCGGAGACATCTTCCCTACCTTGCAGCAGGCAAACTTCACAAAACTCGAGATTAATGCAATGGGTCAGAATTGGAAAAATAAGCCCGACACTTTAAAGATAAACTTCAATCCGAATAAACTATCGCTGACCAATTTTGCGTTAAGCTCTGATACCCAAATTATTGTTGCAGATTTCTCTTTAGATTCCCAAGAGAGCTATGATATTCATGTAAAGTGCGATTCTTTAGCACTTTGGCCTCTTCGTTATCTCAATCCTGCACTTAATACAATTGAAGGAAAACTAAGTCTGAATGTTACAGCTAAAGGCGATTTAAACAATCCTCAACTATCTATTTCCTGGGATTTCGATAAACCAGCTTTGCAAGGAATAAGTTTGCACAAAATAACAGGAAGCGGGGATTATCAACATAATCTTGCTCAATTTGATTTAGAGGTCAACAGAGCCGAACAAGAGAATATCTCTTTAACCGGATATTTACCTTTCCGAATTGATATTCCTAATAAAGAGTTTGAACTGCTTAAAGATGAACAATTAAAACTTGATTTGAACATGACAACGCTAGATTTGATAGATTTAAATGAATATACTAAAGATGTTGAACAAGTTAAAGGTAAACTAAATCTCTCTGCCGAACTTAAAAACACATTCAATAATCCTCAGTTAGATGCCCAACTTTTAGTTGAAAATGTAGCCTTAAAACTTCCCTCTTTAGGAATTGATTATCGGAATATTAATCTGGATTTTCAAGCTCATAATAACATCCTAGAATTGAAGAGACTGAAAGTACCATCAGGGAAATCAGGTTATTTAGAAATTGCCGGTTCTACTGTTTTAAATTTAAAAGAAGCCCAATTGGATTCAATCTTAGTCTCTATAAAAGCTGTAAAGTGGCAGGTTCTGAAAAATAGAGATATGGATTTGCAAATTGAATCAGATATAGAAATTGCAGGAAACAGCAACTATCCAACCTTCTCAGGAAATCTAGATATCCTGAGAGCGCGTTTATACCTTCCGGCTTTAATGGGTGGCGAAAAGAAGAAAGTACAACTAACCACTCCCCTTCTTTTGGTTAATGCAGACAACAATCTTGCAGATACTACTAATCCTAAAGAAGCTAAAGATCCTTCTCAAATTCTAAAAAACTTAAGGGGAAATCTAAAACTCTCTTTCCCACGCAACATTTGGCTGGACTCTAAAGAGATGAATATTGAACTCGGAGGAGATGTGGAAATTCTTAAGAATAGCCCTGACTTTGCTTTATCAGGAAATGTAACAGTGGTGCGAGGAAACTATACTCTTTATGGACGCAGATTTAACATCAGTAGTGGTGAAGTCTATTTTCAGGGAGAGAGCGATTTGAATCCGGAAATAAATGTAGTAGCAGAGTACACTTTACGAAGTTCTTCTCAAGAGAAGCAGACTCTTTCCATTCAGGTAACAGGGAGATTACAACAACCGGTTATCCAATTCCTGTTGGATGATAAACAAATTTCAGAAGGTGATGGTGTATCTTATATTGTCTTTGGAAAGAGTACAGCAGAACTCTCTTCCGGCGAAAAAGATCAAGTGGATAGCTCCGGAAAAGATAATTTAGCTACCAAAATCTTAGTAAATCAGATAGCTTCCCGTGTTACCACTGCTTTACAGAATAAACTAAATCTCGATGTTATTGAGTTTAAAGGTGATGATAATTGGAGACAGGCTCAAGTTGTAGTAGGAAAATATCTTACCAATAACCTCTTCCTTAGTTATCAACGAGAACTCTCTTTTGGTAATAATAATGAGGTTGTTCCGGAAAAGATTACGCTTGAATATGAGATTATGAGACGACTTTATCTTCAAGCAACACAGGGTGGAGAAGAATCTACAGGAGTTGATTTGATCTGGAAGTTTAAGAAATAGGATAGACATTTAGCCATGGATAAGAAAGAAGAAAGAAGATATCTATCCAGGGGTCTTCATGCAATGCATTACGCCCTTCCACGCTAATTACACTAACTTCACTAAGAAGAAAGAAGAAAAACGTATGGTAATTTAGGGTTTTGAATTGAGAATTGAGGAACCGGAATATTTATAACATCAACACTCTGAAAACCACACCCCGCGAGAGTACAGGCATCCACCTTCGCTAAACGCTTCTCTTTTTATTGCCATTGCCAATTTTCAAATCATCTTATAAAGTCTCTCAATCAATAGTAGATTAATACCTTCAAAAAACTTAACCGCCAATTCATCATCAGCATCTAACAACTCACACAGTTTATCATAGTTGAAGATTAGAACTTCTGTATTTTCTGTAGCCACAACATCTGCAGTTCTATGGAGGGGAATAGTGAAATTCAGCTCTCCTATAAGGGTTCCGGTGGCTAAAATCGCCACAACTTTAGGGTTATTATCGTGATAAGCCACAACTTTAACTTTTCCGCTTTTGATAATTAGCAAGCTACGATCCCTTTCACCCTCAGTGATAATCAACTCTTCCGGTTCATATATTTTATTGTGGGCAATAGCTTCGAGCTTTTTTAACTCATCATCAGCAAAATGAAATTTATTTAGATGTTGCATTATTTATTCGTCCTTACTGAATCCTGGGTTAACCTCATGAGCTTTTCAGCCAAAGAATCATTAATAGCTGCGTGAAGCTTGGCTTTGATTTTATTACTCTTCGAGATTACAGCAAAATCAAGTTCATATTTAATGAAAACAGTTTGCGTTTCTGTTTTATAAAAAAGAGACCACTCATTTTGAAATAGTTTCTCTTCGCCAAAAACTTCACCTTCACTAAGAGTCATGACAATTCTGCCTGTTTTGGGTGAAAGGATATTGACAATTCCGCGTTCAATGATATTAACATTACCAGTTACAATTTTTATCTCTTCATCAGGAGATTGCTCAACTTTTTGGCTTTTTAGTTCCAGCTCTTTGACCTCTTTCTCACTTAAATATTTAAGCAGGTCATTGTTATTTTGTCTAATATAAACATTCATTAAAACTCCTTGATTTTTTTCCAGGTAAGTCCGTTGAAGAGCAGAGAAATGAGAATTGACATAATTATCGCGATATTAACTGTATTAAATTCTTTACCAAAAATCAGGTATTTATCAGACATATAATAGTTTTTCTTATTCTTAAGGTATTTTACATAAGCAGAATCAACCAACCGTTCATTCATTCGATTAACATACTGATCCCTTTTTCTGCTCTGAACAAAGTCATTTTTCTGATCTGAAACCAAACTCTTTTCATACAATCCTTGAGTTTCACTGCGAAGATGATCAAACTTACCTATTTTTGAACTATACGTGTTGGCATGAACCGAACTCAAAGTTAATGTTTCAAACAGCCATTTAGTAGGAATAAATTCACAAAATTCAGGCACTTCTCGTTGGGTAGAGATGGTTAAATAGGGATTCATAGTAGAGAAGGGGATTATAGCACCACCAAAGATTATCATGGGAATTAGGGCAAGAGGAAGCGACATTAAGATGCCTCTTTTATCAGGAATTGAGGCAGAGGCAAAGAGTCCAAGGCTTAATCCACTAAATCCTGAGATAGTAAGAACCACAAAATAGATGAAAAAATGACCCTTAAATTGAAGTATAAACTGAGCCACTAAAGTGTAGATGATTGCCTGAATCATTGTGAATGACAAAAGCGTTAATATCTTAGCTGATAGATAGTTAGACTCTAATAGTCCGACTTTCTTTTCTCTGACTATGATTAATTTTTCAGGCTGTATATCATAGAGACTCTCTGACATTCCTAGAAAGATAAAGACTAAGATTGAAATGAAGTTGAAAATTGGGATATTAGAATTGGTGCCAAAAGAATAAGCATCTGTTTCACTGTGTTTTAACAAAATTGCGCAACAAAGACTGAGAATTAGGGGGACAATAAAAAGCATAACCAGATTGATTTTGCTGAAAATAGTATTAATGATATTTCGCTTCAAACAATAGTAGAATTGGTTCACATTATCTATAAATGAGTTTCTTTTCTGTTGTCTGAAAACATGATCACTACTCTTTTTAGTACTTTTATTGATCAAATCACCAATCAGATGTCTATTTCTTTTTGCTCTCCAATGATTTTGTGGAAAAAACCTGCTCTCACTTTTATTCCAATTTTCCTTAGCATAACCCCTATATTCCACAATATCAAAGATAAAATCCGCCATTTGCAGATCACGCTTCTCTTCAATCTCCTCTTTACCAACAATAATCTGCTTTAGCTCATCATCAAAATAGGTAAATACTTCAGAGGCTTCTCCAAAATAGACAATTACCCCCTGTTTATCTAAGAAAAGCAGTTTATCAAAGACAGCAAATATTTTGGGATTTGGTTGATGAATAGTGGTTATAATTATCTTACCATTGTTGGCTAAATCCCTGAGAATGGAGAGAATCTGTTCCGAATCTTTAGAAGAGAGTCCGGATGTTGGCTCATCTAAAATAATAATAGCAGGTTCAAAAATCAATTCTAAAGCTATATTTAATCTTCTTCGCTCTCCCCCACTTAACACTTTCTTTTCTTCATTGCCAACTATCTGATTCTGTTTATCTAAGAGACCGACTTTTCTCAAGACACGTTCTATTTTATTCTTTAAAACTAAGCCTCTCATCTTTCCGGAAGAACGAACTTTAGCATAATAATAGATGTTTTGATAAACCGTAAGATTGGCAAATAAGAGATCACTTTGAGGTACATAACCAACATTCTTGATAATCTGAACATAGTTCTCTACGAAGTCCAGTCCACCAATTGTAACATCAACTTCATCCGCTTTTAAATCACCATTTAACACTTTTAAAAGAGTAGTTTTACCACTTCCGCTTAGTCCCATAATAGCCATCAACTCGCCATTATTCAGGGTGAAATTAATATCACTTAGCACAGGATATTGGCTGTCTTTAAAAGTGTGCGTAATTCGATTCACATTTAATTCAGAAAAAGAGACATTACTGGCAATTAATTCACCAGTTGAAGAAAACTTATAACTGTTTCCCTTCCAAGTTAGGAGATCTTTATTTTCTTTCAGCTTAATTTTAGTATTACATTCCACATTATTAACTAATAATTCAGAAGAAAAAGAGTCCAATTCCAGCTCACCTTTTTCAATAGTTACGGTAGCAATTGCAGTGGCTAATTTCTTCTCTGTTACTGCTATTTCATTACCATAATCAACAAGATAGAGCTTATGAAGAGTGTCGTTGGTTATCCTTTTATGGTGAAAAAGTTCAATCCCGACGATTTTTGTTTCAGCGGTGAGAGTGTCATCAAGGTTGCATAGTTGACTATTATGGAGAATATTCTTAAACTTTTTATTATTATCTGCTAACAAATAAACATGATTTTCTTTCCTGTAAAAGATGCTTTGCGGTAATTCATCTATCTCTATTAATTCAGAAGTTTGGTTAGCTTTATGACTATACATATTAGTTATTAATTCAGGCGCAATCGTGATTTCCCGGTGAAGCTGAAACATCTCTTGCTTATCAAATAGCTGTAATCGGGCAAGTTGACTATTTTCCCGAATCTCTATTTTATACAACAGCTTTTCGGTTAGTTTTATAAAACATAGCAATGTATCAGGAGTTTTAATCTCAATATCTCCGCCTTGGTGCTTCCAAATGAGATAGTTGGCAAAACTTGTCTTTTCTAAAGAAGCTTGGCACAACTCTTTATCCAGAGGAATCTCTGCTAATCGACCTTCAAAGAAATCGAAAATTGTATCATAAAGAGAGATTTTCATTTGTAAGATATCAACTATTTTAATTAGGTCCATACAGCCATTGACCGATTTATTAATCTTGTTTAAATAAGAGTAGTAAAATATATTCAACAGCAAGACAAACTTATCACTATAGCCAAATTCTTGATTAATAATATTTACTGAATGCCTTATAGGATAGGGGTTTGCTGCCAGATCTACTACAAGTCGCGGGTCGTAACTCTCACCCAGCAGATTGCCTAGCAACTCTGAGATTAAGCTTGATCTCTTAATAACTAACTTCTCTTCATAATCTAAATTAAAGAATAAAGATACTATCGCTTTGAGAATGGCTTTGTCTTGGGAGAAATCTCTCTTACTTAACATAATGAACCTCGCACTTAGTGATTCAATGTAAAGATTATTGGTTGGGTAAAGTTTAGTCAAGACTTATTTTAACTACCACAATAGCTTGAAGTATAAAGAAGAATTAAATGTTTCTTTACATATAGGTTAAAATTAAGTTGAACAGAGGTTTAGAAGAATATTACTCACCACAGAGACACAGAGAGCACAGAGAAGAATATTATGTGAGATGAAAGTGTCTTCTATAAAACTTTTTTTCTACGCAAAAAACAAAACTGGGAGTGAGGTTCTCACAGCTCCATTCAGAGGATTTAGGGGCATCTCCCACTCCTACCTCGTATAGTATGCTAGAATTCATCGAGCTACCCTCTAAGGTCCCTCTAAGAAGCAAAGAAATTCATAAGCAGACCTTTTTTAAATTTAGGTCAGAAATATTGTTAGCAGAAACTAACATGTGCGATTAATTTATCATTGCCTATTAGATATATCTAATAGGGGAAGTATTAAAAGATAAATACAGAAAACGGGACAAAATTCAAGAAAGTTGTCCCTTAAGTATATAGTAAGGTTGTACCGGAAATTTAGATTAGCATGGCATCAAGAAGCAATAGTAAGTTTTAGTTTTCATTACTCTTCTTGGTTGTTACAGTATTTATGGATATTAATAGATATAATTCCTAAAGTATCAACTAAGCTAGAATCTTATCCCCTTCTCACTTCCGATCTTACTTCTTTTTCAATTCGTTTTAATTCTTCACGAGGTATTTGCAATTCATCTGCTATACTTTGGATTGCTTCTTTTTCAACTTCATTTAATTCATGATCAGCAAGTGCCACGAAATAGCTCAAACGAATGAGATAATAACTTTTTTCAGGATTATTTTTATAGACTAAGCAGATATCATCTATAATCTTGTCTAAGTCTATCTTTTTGGTTTTATAATTCTCTAAAATTTCATCATAAATATTCAAGATTATCTCTTTCTCACTACTTCCAAATTTCTCGGAAAGCCTATCAAATTCGTAAGGTCTTTGCTGTAATTGAAAGGTTATCTGATTAACAATTTGTTCTTTCTCTTCAAGGTTTGGTATTTTATCTACATTAGCAATATAGATTAAAATTGCCATACTATTGATAACCAGAGAAAATTCTTCAAAAACTTGTTCTTCTTCATCGTTTTTCGGTTGGTAATTCTTAGCTTCAAAAAAGTCTTCAATTGAATTCTTAGACTTATTGGCAACAGCATTTATACTTTCAATACCACTTTTCCATCTTGACATTTTGGTCTCCTTTCGTATTGTTTAATTTAGTTTACCTATAGTATAATCATAATTCTCATACTGTCAAATTGTTTTAAAAAGTTTAATCTTATTTTTAGATAAAACTTGTTTTATTCTCTTACAAACTTACTATATTTATGACTTGTGAACTTCAAGAATAAGTAAATCTTAGCAAATTAATAAGGATGAAGAATGATTAAAATAAAAATCTCTAACACTATTTTGTATTGTAAGAAATTTGAAGAGACTGTTGCTTTTTATCAAACTAAGCTAGGGTTCCCGATATATTCATCTCGTGGCTGGTTTGTAGAATTCAAATTAAATGAGTTTTCTCGGTTGAGCATTGCGAATGAGGCTAAAACTTCAATTGACAGTAATGAAGGTAAGGGAATTACTATAACTTTTGAAGTTGATGATATTATCAAGACCCATGCCTATTTGACAGAATCAGGAATTAATCCCCCGCCAATAAAAGATCATCCGTGGAATGCTAAAATTATTCACATTTATGATCCGGAGGGGAATAGAATTGAATTTTGGTCAACAAACAGGAATTTCCTTGAAAGTAGCAAAAATAATGCTTGATTTCAAAAGAGTTTTTATAAGATAAAACTTGTTTTATTCTCTTTAGAACTTAGTTTATTAATAGCTATTGGGAATTTGAGAGTTTTAAATGTCATAGTTAATTATTAGCATTTCAGAATTCTTTAGAATGCTGTTTTTATTGTATTATTTTAATTGTTTTGTTACATTAAAGAGATAAGTTATTCGTATGTTATTAAAAAAGAGATTAAAATTGATCTTGCATTGTGCTAATTATCTGATATGATTCAGAAAATGTAACAAAAGATGCAAGCTAATTAACAAAAACAACAAAGTCAGTACTGTCGAGAAATGGCGGTTTTCTGACAAAATAAGGAGTAAGAGATGAAAAATTTGACTACAGAATATATGGGCTTAAAGCTTAAAAATCCTATCATAGCAGGGGCAAGTAGCCTTACTTCTGATTTGAATAGTATCCGTGAAATAGAAGCAGCAGGTGCAGCAGCGATTGTTACTAAATCCTTGTTCGAAGAGCAGATCCAATTACAAAACTACCGTGATGAATTGGAGCACGAAAGAACAGAAGAGAAGCACGCTGAGATGATTACAGTGTTTCCTGACCTAAAATTTGATGGAGCTAAAGAGCATCTACACTGGGTAAAACGCACCAAAGAGACAGTAAAAATCCCGGTAATAGGCAGTTTGAATGCAGTTAGTCGGGAAGCTTGGCTGGATTATGCACAACAATTAGCACAAACCGGAATAGATGGACTGGAATTGAATTTCTATTCCACACCAAATGATTTTTCCAAATCCGGTGCCTCTTTAGAAGATGAGCAGATTGCCTTACTTAAAGAAATAGTTTCTAAATTAAGCATACCGGTTTCGGTAAAACTAAGTAGCGATTACACAAATCCGCTTCATGTAATTAAGCAGATGAGCAAGACCGGGATTGCCGGAGTAGTTCTATTCAACCGTTTCTTCCAACCTGATATCAATATTGAGAAAATGGAAAACACCTTTCCTTTTAATCTAAGCACACCTCATGATTACGGTCATACCCTTCGCTATACAGGTCTGCTTTCTCAGCAAATAGATGCACAAATCTGCAGTAGTGGTGGCATTTTTGGAGCAGCAGATGTAATCAAAATGATTCTTGCCGGTGCCAATGCTGTGCAAATGGTAAGTGTGTTATTCACCTACGGAATAGAGCATATAAAAATCATTTTGAGCGATCTTGAAGCTTGGATGAATAAGAATGGATATAAATCTCTTGCCGACTTCCAGGGTAAAATGAATAAAGTAAACAACACTGATCCTTGGGCTTATGGCAGATCTCAATATGTTAGATTGTTAATGAAACCGCAACTCTTGCATAGAGATAAAATAGAGTTTTAATAGAGGCAATTTATGAATAACAAATTTGATGTTTTTGTAATAGGAACAGGTGTTGCAGGCGGTAAAATCGCTAGTGCCTTGAGTGGTGCAGGAAAAAGAGTTGGGATTTGTGATTACAAAGAGTACGGGGGAACCTGTGCTCTTACAGGGTGTAATCCGAAAAAAGTACTAACCGGTTGGGCAGAGTCTCAAGCACGACTTCAGGGTTATAAAGAAAATGGTGTTATCACAAATGAACCGATGTTAAATTGGGGAAATTTGATCAAGCACAAAGAAAAATTCACTAGCAATGTTTCTAAATTTAAAGAGAAAGCTTTTGCTAAAAAGAATATAGAAATGTTTCATGGAAAGGGGAAGTTTGTAAGTCACAACAAGCTTCAAGTTGGAGATCAGGTTGTTGAATCTGATATCATAATCATAGCTACAGGTGCTACACCTCGAAAACTTAATATCCCGGGTGAAGATTATGTGATCGCCGGGGAAGAATTCATGAGCTTAACTGCTTTACCTGCTGAGATACTCTTCATTGGTGGAGGCTATATCTCCTTTGAATTGGCTGATGTAGCTAATCAAGCAGGTGCAAAAGTAACTATTCTGGAAAGATCTTTCAGATCGCTTAGTCTGTTCGAACCTGAATTGGTTGATTTACTCACAGATAACTTTAACAAAAACGGCATAGCGATAGAAAACGATACAGCTGTCGTAAGTGTTAAAAAGCAAGGCAATAAGTTTCTTGTAGAAGTGGAATCAGGCAAAGTTTTCACAACAGATTTGGTCGTGCATGGTGCCGGTAGAGTAGCACACATAGCCGAGTTGGAACTTGACAAAGGTGGGATAAAAACAGATTCCCATGGTATTGTCCTAAATCCTAATCTACAAAGTGTGAGTAATAGTTCTGTATATGTGGCAGGAGATGCGGTTAGCGATCCTAAAAGTTTCCCTTTGACACCGGTGGCAAGTTTAGAAGCAAGAACTGTGATTCACAACATCTTAAATGATGATAAGAAAACACCAAATTATACAGGAACCGCAAGTGTGCTCTATACATTCCCTCCTGTTGCAACAGTAGGGATGCTGGAAGCAGATGCTAAAAAGCAAGGTATCGATTATTTAGTTAGCTATGCTGATACCTCTGAAATGCTTCCTACCCAACGATTAGCACTTAAAATATCAGGCTACAAAATTATCATCAGAAAGGATAATTCACAAATAATTGGGGCTCATCTTTTGGGACATCATGTTGATGAAGTAATCAATCTTTTTGCGTTGGCTATTAGAAATGGATTCACAGCTGAACAGCTAAAAGATAATATTTGGAGCTATCCATCCGTTAGTGACGTTATTGATGATATGCTGAACTTTAGTTGATATAGAGGAACATGTGAATAAAAAGAATTAGTATGAAAGAATTTTATGTTTAGGAGACATTAATGATACGAAAGATAGAAGATAATTTAGTCATTGTCCTGGCAGGTCAAGCAGGACAAGGTATTCAATCGATTGAAGAAATTTTAGCCGCTTTATTAAAAAGAAGTGGCTATAATTACTTCTCAACATCAGAACTTATGTCGCGCGTTAGGGGCGGAGTTAACTCTACTGAGATAAGAGTCTCTTCCAAACCTAGAACAGGATTTCTCGACCGCATAGATTTATTGATTCCACTTCATAAAGATGCAATTGGACATCTCAAAAAAAGAATCTCATCAGAGACTATTGTGGTTGGTGAAAAAGATAAAATAGATTATGAC
>Ga0265294_10004145_pt1 | contig 18210 bp, 16 predicted proteins | sample MunlanPumphouse3_FD_192504 | JGI IMG/M metagenome (GOLD analysis project Ga0265294, IMG submission 192504) | Groundwater microbial communities from a municipal landfill in Southern Ontario, Canada - Pumphouse #3 | ecosystem: Environmental > Aquatic > Deep subsurface > Groundwater | place...
GAGCAGCTCTTTGCTGCTTATCTGTTGTAGCTGATTTAATACTCATATTGTTTGTGAATTTATTGTTCGTGAATTTGCGAACAAAGGTAATTAGATTTTTTTAATTACAAAAAATTTGTCTGATAATTTTTGTAGTGCAAGATCGCAAATTTGCCTGAACGTGATTATAAAATGTAAAAGTAGTTTTTGTATCTTTGTTTTATATTATCGTATACAAACGCAAGGAATCATGAAGTTTATTGGTAATATTATTTGGGTCGTTTTTGGTGGATTAATTATATCTATTGAATACTTGTTGGCAAGTATTCCCTTTTTTATATCAATTATTGGTATTCCTTTTGGGATTCAGAGTTTAAAACTGGCATCTGTTGCACTATGCCCTTTTGGTAAAAAAATAGAAAAAATAGAGACAAGTACAGGATGCTTATCTACTTTCATGAATATCTTGTGGTTTTTTATTGGAGGTGTTTGGATATGTCTAACACATTTTGGTTTTGGATTACTCTTTTATATTACAATAATTGGTATTCCATTCGGGAGTCAACATATGAAGCTTGCAAGATTAGCATTAACACCATTTGGGAGAACGGTTGTGGGAAGATAGGATATACAATTGAAAAATGAAAAGTGAAAATTACACATCACTGTTTACTGTTCACTGTTTACTGATCACTGATCACCCCCATCACATTAAAACAAAAGACTCTCCGAATATTCCGGAGAGTCTTTTCTATCTGTACATATAGCTAAATGCTAATTGTTACGCTTTCCCTGCACTACCCAAAACATTTTCAGTTTTGTGCATATACAATTTTTTCAACTCTTCACGAGCAGGTCCCAAGTATTTTCTTGGATCAAACTCTTCCGGGTGTTTGGCAAGTACTTCGCGTACAGCAGCTGTCATTGCCAAACGACCATCAGAGTCAATATTTACTTTACAAACAGCAGAAGTAGCTGCTTTGCGCAGTTGATCTTCGGGAATTCCGATTGAATCTTTTAGTTTGCCACCATATTTATTAATGGTTTCTACATATTTTGGTGGAACAGAAGATGAACCATGAAGAACAATTGGGAAACCGGGAATACGACGTTCAATTTCCTCAAGAATATCAAAGCGTAAGGGTGGTGGAACTAAAACACCGTCTTCGTTGCGTTCACATTGTTCGGGTGTAAACTTGAAGGCTCCGTGAGAAGTACCAATTGAAATAGCAAGAGAATCTACTCCTGTGCGAGTTACAAAATCTATCACTTGGTCAGGTTCTGTATAAGTGTGATGTTCAGCAACAACGTCGTCTTCAATACCTGCTAAAATACCCAGTTCACCCTCAACCGTTACATCGTGCTTATGTGCATATTCAACAACTCGTTTGGTTAAAGCAATGTTTTCTTCATAAGGGAGATGTGATCCGTCAATCATTACCGATGAAAAACCGGAATCAACACAATCTTTACACAACTCAAAGCTGTCGCCATGATCCAAGTGAAGAACGATTGGAATTTCATATCCCAATTCTTTTGCATATTGTACTGCTCCTTGCGCCATGTAGCGCAACAGTGTTTGGTTTGCGTATTTACGCGCACCACTTGAAACTTGCAAAATAACAGGAGATTTTGTTTCTACGCAAGCCGAAATAATTGCTTGCATTTGTTCCATATTATTAAAGTTGAAAGCAGGAATAGCATATTTGCCTTTCATTGCTTTTGCAAATAACTCTTTTGAGTTTACAAGTCCTAACTCTTTGTAATTTACCATATTTGTAATGTTTAAAAATTTATTTCTTGATTCAACTTACAAATGTACTATTTATTTTTTTAACACAAAAAATATTCGGGACAAGAGTCTTTAAAAAGTGAGTTCAAGATGTGAATAATAACAAACACATCGCTGTTATTTACAAATTGGATATTTTTTTGCAAAGAATAAATAGTGAAGGAATAATTTATTTATAGATCGATTATTGAAGATAGGACAGAATGGTTTTAACATCGCTTAATTAACTAATAAAATGTGTCGTGAATTGATTTTTTGTTTTATATTTGTGTTTCTAATAAATGCTTTGAGAATAATTGAATCAAGTCTGAAAATATTCAATTGCTGATTATTAGTTTTTTTCTACTCTTGCCCCCAAAGGGAAAGCCTAATAATCAGCACTCAACCAAAATCACCTCGAGGGGAGATTTAGTGGTAAAACACAGAGAAATTGACTTTTTAGACAGGATACATAGTTACAATAAAACAATCCTTTACTTATGGTTAAATCTTCGTTAAAGGAAATATAAAGCGTTATTTTACAATAGAGTGGTCGATTTTTAGTAGTTATATAAAATTAAACATTTCATAAAATCTAACTTCTTATGGATCAAAATAAAGAAAATCAGAATAATCAGATAGAAATAGAGTTGACAGAAGAAATCGCACAAGGAACATATTCTAATTTAGCTATCATTTCACATTCTACTTCCGAGTTTGTAATAGATTTCATTCGAGTAGTACCCGGAATTCCAAAGGCAAAAGTTAAATCTCGGATCATCCTTACCCCCGAACATGCCAAACGTCTTTTGTCTGCCCTAAAAGAAAATATAGATAAGTTTGAGAAAATGAATGGTCCGATATCGGTTAGCAACGAAATTCCCGGTTTTTTACCTCCAATTGGTGGAGTGGGGCAGGCGTAGTTGGTTCTTGGGGGGGGGTAATTGAGAATTAAAAAATAAAAATTGACAACAGACAATGGACAATGATGAATAGTTAGTTATTACTGATTAGTGATTACTTTTCGCTGACTGCTGATTGCTGATTGCTGACTGCTGACTGCTGACTGCTGATTGCTGACTGCTGACTGCTGATTGCTGATTGCTGACTGCTGACTGCTGATTGCTCATTCTAACATAGACAAATCAATACAAACAGACAACCTTTATGACTAAAACAGAATCAAAATCAAAATTTAATTTTTTCAAAATGTTTTGGGAAGGTTTTACAAATATGACAACCTTAGGGAAAACTTTGTGGATCATTGTAATCATAAAACTTATTTTTATGTTTTTCATTCTGAAACCACTGTTTTCACCCAATTATTTAAACAAGAACTTTAAAAATGATCAGGATAAAGCAAATCATGTTCGTAAAGAATTAATAGATAAGCCTTAATCCAAATAATAAAAATAATTAAACTAATAATAAGCAAAAATATATGGATTTTTTTAATGCATCATCAGTAGTAGATTGGTCCCGTTTGCAGTTTGCAATGACTGCGGGATATCATTGGCTTTTTGTGCCGTTGACATTAGGTCTTGCCGTAATAATGTCTGTAATGGAGACAATGTATGTGCGCACGGGTAAAGAAGAATGGAAGCATGCCGCAAAATTTTGGATGAAACTTTTTGGAATTAATTTTGCAGTTGGCGTTGCCACCGGATTAATTTTAGAATTCCAATTTGGAACTAACTGGTCCAACTATAGTTGGTTTGTAGGAGACATTTTTGGTGCTCCGCTTGCGATTGAAGCTATAATAGCTTTCTTTTTAGAAGCAACTTTTATTTCCATCATGTTTTTTGGATGGAACAAAGTAAGCAAAAAAGCGCACTTAACTGCTACATGGCTTGTAACCTTGGGAGCCACTCTATCTGCTCTTTGGATTTTAATTGCAAATGCATGGATGCAATATCCCATTGGAATGGAATTTAATCCCGAAACCGTTCGTAATGAAATGGTTGATTTCTGGGCTATTGCTCTTTCGCCGGTTGCCATTAATAAGTTTTTCCATGCTGTAGTTTCCGGCTGGGGCACAGGGGCGGCATTTGTTGTAGCCATTAGTGCTTGGTTTTTAATAAAAAAACGTCACAACGATTTTGCTTTGAAAAGTATACAGATAGGAGCCATATTCGGTTTTATCTCTTTTGTGCTTTTAGCCATTACAGGTGATGGTTCAGGTTACGAAGTAGCGCAGAAACAACCTATGAAATTGGCAGCTATGGAAGGGCTTTACGAAGGCAAAGAAGGTGCCGGCTTGGTAGCATTGGGTGTGTTACATCCATCCAAATCGGACAAATCAAACTACGATGACGAAAATGATGCTTTCCTTTTTAAAATTGAGTTACCCAAGTTATTGTCTTTAATGGGATATCGTAATTTTAATGCTTTTGTACCCGGAATAAAAGATATCATTGAAGGAGGTTATACTTTACCGGATGGTACAATGGCATTGTCGTTTGAAGAGAAAAAGATGCGTGGTGAAAAAGCAATCAAAGCATTGGCAAATTATCAGGTTGCAAAAGAAGAAGGTCGCAATGATGAAGCGGCAGGTTTTGAAGCAGAACTACAAGAAAATTTCGCTTATTTTGGGTATGGATACCTTGCTTCTCCCGAACGAACAATACCAAATGTACCGCTAATTTTTTATTCTTTTAGAATAATGGTTATGATTGGCTTTTACTACATTTTGTTGTTTGCAATGGTGTGGTATTTCTATTATAAAAAAACGCTTACTGCCAATAGATGGATTTTATATGTCTCGCTTTGGAGTTTGCCTTTAGCGTATCTGGCCGGGCAAGTCGGTTGGATTGTTGCAGAAGTAGGCCGACAACCTTGGGCAATACAAGATATACTTCCTGTTAAGGTTGCAGTTTCGAGTTTAGAAGTCGGATCGGTAATAACTTCTTTTATCTTATTTGCAGTACTATTTAGTGCCTTATTGATAGCAGATATAAGTATTATGCTTAAGCAAATTAAAAAAGGACCTGAAGATACAGATACAGATTCTGTTTATTAATCGATTATTTATTAAAATAAAAAATATATAATTATGTTTACATATTCATTTTTACAACATTATTGGTGGTTTTTAATATCGTTAATAGCGGGTATTTTTGCATTTCTGCTTTTTGTGCAGGGTGGACAATCCATGATATTCTCCCTTTCGAAAACAGAAGATGAAAAAAAACTGGTTGTAAATTCACTTGGCAGTAAGTGGCATTATACTTTCACAACGCTGGTAACATTTGGGGGAGCATTTTTCGCATCTTTCCCATTGTTTTATTCTACAAGTTTTGGTGGCGCTTATTGGCTTTGGATGGCGATCTTATTTTTCTTTATAATTCAAGCTATTTCATATGAGTTTCAATCCCAACCGGGCAATATTTTTGGTGCAATAAGCTATCGAACTTTATTATTCTTGAATGGAGTAATGGGTACTTTCCTTATAGGTATAGCCTTAGCCACTTTTTTTACAGGCTCAGAGTTTACCATGAGCAAAGGAAACATTGCAGGATTAGGAACAGTAGGATCTATTATAAGTCAATGGCAAAACCCTTGGCATGGATTAGAAGCATTAGTTAATTTACGCAACATAAGTTTAGGACTTGCCGTTCTGTTTTTGGCACGTACTCAGGCATGCCTTTACTTTATTAATAGATTAGACCATCCTGTTTTACAAAAAAGAACGCATAAATATCTGACATATAATGCTGTTCCATTTGTACTTTTCTTTCTAATCTTTGTTATTTGGACGTTTGCTTCAGACGGCTTTGCCGTGAATCCGGAAACAAATGAGATATATATGGAGAAAATGAAATACTTAAATAATTTTTTGGAAATGCCTTATCTGTTTGTAATATTTCTAATTGGTGTTTCGGGTGTTTTATTCGGGATAATTGCATCTGCTTTAAAGCCTAATTTCAGGAAAGGGATTTGGTTTTCCGGTTTTGGAACTGTTTTAACCGTAACAATGTTGATTTTTATTACGGGAGTAAACAATACTGCTTTCTATCCTTCTGTAACTGATTTGCAAAGCTCACTTACTCTCCAAAACGCTTCATCAAGTAAATTCACTTTAAATGCAATGTCTGTTGTATCACTGTTTATACCAATAGTTTTAGGATATATTATTTATGCCTGGCGCGCATTAGAAAAAAAACATGCAAAATTAGAAGATTTTACCGGAGAAAAACATGCATATTGATTTTCTGTTTTCTTACAGACACTAATCAGAATACCTAACAAGTTTTCAAAACTTGTTAGGTATTTAATTAGATACCCACATCAAACTATCTAATCACAAGTAGAGGTTGCGACCTGTACGTTGTAATCCCTAAGTAATTGAGGATATGCTAATAAATGTATACTCTTTTATTTTTTTATAATACAATTTACATAATATGAAAACAATTCAGTACATTTACTGTAAATCTAAGTGAGAAGATAAATTTATGTTCAAATAAAAATTTACTTCTGTGCATCTTTATAAAAATATATGATTTAATCTTTTTATAAGTAGTGTCTGCCAGAAAACTCCTTGTTTTTGAGTCTTTGATAAGAAAAAGGCAAAGACAAAGCCTGTCCCGCTTTAGCGGGAGCTTTCGTCTCGCCTTGGCGAGATGATTGTTTCAAAAACGAGAGTAACGTGCTACATTGAGCGTCGTCGAAATGCAGTATTTACCGTTTTCTTGCAAAGACTAAGTAACATTGATAAAGATACATAGATAGTCTAAGTTGGAGGTAATGAGAAAGAATAAAGTTTTATTAGTTTCAGATTTTGTAGGTGTGGGAAAGGTTGCTTTATCTACTATGATTCCAATCTTAAATACTATGGAAGCTAATGTTTCCTATCTGCCTACTGCCGTAGTTTCTAATAATTTTGATTATGGAGAGGCAGTTGTAGAAGAGCTTACAGATTTTATGAAGAATAGTAAAGATTTGTGGAAAAAATTAGATTTTCAATTTGATATTATTTACACCGGTATAATTATGAATACGGACCAAGTAGATACTATTAAAGAGATTATCCAATATCACCATAAAAAGCCTTTAATTATTTCTGACCCTATAATGGGAGATGATGGTGAATTATATCCGGGTTTATCAAAGGAATTAATTGAGGCTTCAAGGCTAATGGCATTAGAAGCGGATATAATAATACCTAATCTTACAGAGTTTTGTTTAATAGTTGGTAGAGATTATCTTGGTCCTGATAAATTAGAACATTCTAAAATAGTAGCTTGGTTAAATAAAGCCAGAGGTAGGGGAGTAAAATCTGCAATTATTACATCTGTACATATAAGAGATGAATACTATGTATATGGATATTCTGAAAAAGAAGATATTTTCAGAGTAAAAGTTGACTACGTACCGGTTCATGTAGGAGGAGCAGGAGATGTTTTTTCATCTTTAATAATAGGAAGATATGTAAAAGAACCTAATCTCAAAAAATCAATAGAATACACTACAAAAGTTTTGACTGCTATTATAAGAAAAGAATATCAAGAAGGTGTAAAAGGCAAGGTGAATGAGATAAAAATTCAAAATCACCTTCAAGATATATATAAATCCTTATAAAAATTAGAGGAGATTTTTCAAGTCGTTAATGAATAAAACAGCTTCATTTCAAACAGTCAACTTATCTCATTACAAACCTTTAGTCTTTCAAATCTATACCGCAGTTTTTTAAACACTTCCTTTAAAAGTTCAATGAACTTTTACCCTGTTTATAACGTTAAAATCGGTACGGAGACAATATTCTCCGAATGTGTCAAATTGTTTATCAAAATAAGCAATTGGGACGTGCTTTTTTCACACCGCTCCATAATATTTTCAATATAACATACAAACTCTTGTTATAATAATCAGAATAGTTTAAAGCAAACACTTTCCTTTTGTATGAAAAATAAACCCAAAGAATATTACGACCGAAATGCTGCGTTATACGATAAGTTGTTAGCACCCGTGGATGGAACTTTAACTAAGTGGCGAAAGGAATTGCTGAAAGATGTATCCGGTAAAACCCTTGAAATTGGAATTGGAACAGGAAAAAATATCCAACATTATCCAGCAGGTGTAACACTCACAGGTATCGACTCCAGTGAAAGAATGCTGAAATATGCACATAGACGTGCAAATGGTTATACGCATATTGATCAACTTTTGAAGATGGATGCCGAAGATTTAATTTTTCCTGACAATACATTCGATACTGTAGTTGCTTCGTGCGTTTTTTGCTCCGTTAGCGATCCCATTAAAGGGTTTCACGAAATAAAAAGAGTATGCAAAGAAAATGGCACAATTTTATTGCTTGAGCATGTGCGTAGTCAAAAAAAGATTCTGGGAAAAATTATGGATATTCTAAATCCAATTTCTTACACGCTCTATGGTGACAATATTAACAGAAAAACTTATGACAATCTTATCCTTGCCGGATTTGAGCCCTCTCAAATAGAAACGGTAAATATTTGGTCAGACATATGGCAATTTTTCCATATAAAAAACAATTAGGGATTTATAATGAAATAGATTGACTGTTTAAAGCGTCAAGTTATTTCGACACAATCCCTAAAATAGCTGTAGAGAAAGAAAATAAAAAGAAATAAAAGAAAAGAAATAAAAGAAAAGAAATAAACTATGTTTGGAGAAAGTATCATTAAATGGGAGAGCGTTCTTACAATTCTTTTAGGCATTGTAATTGTAGCGTTTATAGTTCTCTTAATTTATCGTAGAAGAAGAGCAAACCAGAAGAAAATAGAGCAAGAAGCAGAAATTCGGAGAAAGAACAAACAAGAAGAAAATCTTCATGCAAAAGAATTAGATAAAAATAATCCGACTCTATAAAATATTGAATAATCATTGATAAATTGAATTAATTTCTTATCTTAATGATAATCAATCAATAAATATTTACACACGCTATAAAAATAAAAAATATGGTACAAAACAACATCGAAAAAATTAGAGAATATTTGGGTAGCGAAGCAAATGATTTACTAAATCATAAATGCGAAACAGTTAGTAAGGATCAACTTACTCATCCCGGACCCAATTATGTGGACGAAGTATTTGGAATAAGCGATCGTAATGTTCAGGTTTTAAGAAATCTGTCATTGTTATATAATCATGGTCGTTTGAGTGGTACAGGATATATGTCAATACTACCTGTTGATCAGGGAATTGAGCATACGGCAGGAGCCTCTTTTGCACCAAATCCTCTTTATTTTGATCCGGAAAATATTATTAAACTTGCAATTGAGGGTGGATGTAATGCAGTTGCAACCACTTTTGGTGGATTTGCATTGTATGCAAGAAAATATGCCCATAAAATTCCATTTTTGGTTAAATTGAATCACAATCAGCTCTTGACATATCCAAATACGTACGACCAAATAATGTACGGAACGGTACAAGAAGCGTGGAATTTGGGTGCTGCTGCAGTTGGAGCAACCATTTATTTTGGATCTGATGAAGCAGACAGGCAGTTGCAGGAAGTTTCCGAAGCTTTTGAAGAAGCTCACGAACTGGGAATGGCAACAGTTCTGTGGTGCTATACGCGTAATAACGATTTTAAAACCGCAGAAAAGGATTACCATGCAGCCGCTGACTTGACAGGACAAGCTAATTATATTGGTGTTACTATTAAAGCCGATTTCATCAAACAGAAATTACCTGATACCAACGGTGGATTTCGTGATCTCAAATTTGGTAAAATAGATCCGGCTATGTATGATAAGCTTTCCTCTGATCATCCAATTGATTTGTGCAGATATCAAGTTGTGAATAACTATATGGGTAGAATTGGTTTGATTAATTCGGGTGGAGCTTCAGGTGACAACGATTTTGCTGCTGCTGCTCGCACCGCAGTTATTAATAAACGAGCAGGAGGAACAGGTCTTATATCGGGTAGAAAAGCATTTCAACGTCCTATGAAAGAAGGCGTTAAATTGCTGAACTTAATTCAAGACGTTTATTTGAATAAGGAAATTGACTTAGCGTAGTATATCCAAAAAAGGAAATTGAAATTTAAACGAGGGTATTGATGGTAATAATCGTCAATGCCCTCGTTTGTTTTTTTTGAGAGTGATCCACAAAATAAGCAGGCAGAACAATTATGAGAATAACAATCTCTGCGACGGGATTGTATATTTATAGCCACGATGTATGAATAAAAGTCGCGACTCCTATCTATAGGATCGAATCGTTCTGTTCCCATTATGTGCTATAAACATCTGCCCACTTCGTGGTCGTGCAATGTTAAACTTTTTGTTACACAGTCTTTACAAAATAAATACAAACCTTACAGACTATCGCTAAAATCTTCTTTAAATTTAGCCATCATTTTTTGTGGCCAATCATCAATTGGTTTCAAACCACCCATAAAGAAACGAAGCACCGGCGGTTCGTACACGAATTTTAATCCGCCAATTAGTTCTCTGTTATCGTATAACCAATTCAGTCGATCTTCAACGTATTTAATTTGCGAAAGCGTAAATACACGTCGCGGAACGGCCAAACGAAGCAATTCCATATCGGCATAAGTTTCATTGCCATATTCATCTCGCTGATTCGAAATTGACCCACGCTCCATACCGCGCACCCCTGAAATAAGAAACAGAGCAGCAGCCAATGATCCTGCCGGATATTGCGATTGAGGAATATGTGCACAAACTTGCATTGCATCAACATGAGCACCTAAAACCCCTGCGGGCTTTATAACAGGAATGCCTTTGGCATCGAGTGCATCAACAAGATATTTTATAAACGAAGGACTTTGGCTAATCATTGTTTCATCTAATGTTTCGTACAAACCCACAGCCATTGCTTCCACTTCGCGGATGGACATGCCTCCGTATGTCAAAAATCCTTCGTACAATGGAATAAAAGCTTCCAACTCCCGAAAAATTTCTAAACTATCGGTACAAATACCGCCACCACGTGAAGAACTCAGTTTTCGTGCTGAGAAGTAACACAAATCAGCTAAACTTGTCATGGTGTGTATAACGGTCTTCATATCAGAATCTTTAAACTCTTCTTCACGTTGTAATACAAGAAAAGCGTTTTCGCCCAACAAACTACCATCAAGAATGAGACGAATGCCGTATTTATCTGCAATGGCGCGTACATCGCGCAAGTTTTGCACCGAGAATGGTTGTCCGCCAATAAGATTGGTAGATGCTTCCATTCGAATAAATGGAATATTTTTTGGTCCATGATAATTGATAACTTCTTCGAGCTTTTCAATATTCATATTGCCTTTGAAAGGATGATCAGAATTGATAACGTAGGCTTCGTCGTAAAGCAACTCGGCAATTTGTCCTCCTTTGTCGGTGATGTGTGCCATGGCTGTGGTAAAGTGATAATTCATTGGAACCAGACTTCCTTTGCGTACATAAGCCACAGAGATTATATTTTCGGCAGCGCGACCTTGATGCACCGGTAATAAATATTTTTTACCCAGTACATCTTGCACCGCTTTTTCGAGTCGAAAAAAACTTTGCGAACCGGCATACGCATCATCAGCTTGCATCATGGCTGCCATTTGGTTGTCGCTCATGGCATTGGTTCCCGAATCGGTGAGCATGTCGAGGAATACATCCTTTGTAGTGAGTTTAAATGTATTGAATCCAGCCTCATACAATGCCTCTAAACGGCGTTCGATGGGTACTAAATTAAGTTTTTGAACCACACGCACTTTGTGTAATTCCAGTGGGATATTTTCACCACTATAAAATTTGATTTCTTGCATTACAAAATAGGTTGAATGTTATTTGAAAATAGTGTGTTAATAATCTTTAGTAAGTTGTTTATACGCTTACTAAAGATACAAAGATAATCAAATTGATAAAATTAACTGCTTTAAAGTAGAAAAATGAAACAAAATAGAGTGTTTGATTGCTGAAAGGCTTGATAAAAATAGGTTTTACTTACATGGAGTAATAGGTGATGATGAAATAATGGGATGACATATTTATGTTGGGATGTGATGGTGACACGGTTTGAAAACTCTCGATTGTTGATACCAATTATGGTACAATTAATTTTGGAGCAACAAAATTAACAAACGCAAAAAGTAAAGCGGGCAACAATATGTTTTTCTTTATCATGTTGTTATTTGGTTTTTGCGGCTTTACCCGAGACTACTCTTTTGCTTCTTATCTTCTCCTAAACTCCGAGCATACCACCGCAGTAGCCACCGCCACATTCAACGATTCAGAAGTGGTGCTGTTGGTTGAGAAATTTGGAATATAAAGTCTATTTGAAATCAACTTCTCAACTGCCGGACTTATTCCTTTTCCCTCGTTTCCCATCACAATAAATCCTTCTTTGGAGAGAGATTCTTTGTAAATATCGTTTCCATCCAAAAAGGTTCCAAATATTGGCGAATGAGAATGTAAATTTAATATATCTACAATATTCGCATAATGAACATTAACTCTCGAAAGTGCTCCCATAGTAGCTTGCACTGTTTTTGTATTGTAAACATCAACTGTGTCAAGACTACAGAAAATATTCTCAATTCCAAACCAATCCGCTATGCGAATGATTGTACCTAAGTTGCCCGGATCTTGAATTTCATCCAAAATTAGATTAAGTTTTTGCGCGTAATCTATTTTTGTTAGATCATGGTTTTTTTGATAAAAAACTGCGATGGCATCGGGTGGAGTCGATAGATGTGAAGCTTTTTTTAGTTCGGCATTTGAGGCAATAATTATTTCTTCCGCATCGACTTCTGTTACGCTGTCTTTTAATTCATCGGATATCACTAACAATTGACACGGAGTGTTCCGAATTAGATCGAAGATGAGTTTTGAACCTTCAGCAACAAAAGTGTTGTGCTGACTTCTATACTTTTTTTGTTTTAAAGATTGGATGTAGCTTATTTTGTTTTTGCTTAATGACATGACAATAAAATCAGGATAAAATGTTGATTCTTTTAATAAGCTGTTAGTTAGATGCTCTTTTATTTATCGATTAATTTAGATAAAATTCTGTCGAGGTGAACATCTAAATTACCAGTAAAATCAGAATGGGGAATTCCAAGATCTTCTAAAACCTTTTTAAATCTTTGATAACCGTTTTCATTTCTTAACTCAACCCATTTTACATTCAAAAGATCTGCTTGTTGTTTATTTAAGAAAGATAATTTGTCTGCTACAAAAACATCACTTTTTCGTGCGAAAATTGCATCGGCACTTTCAGGGTTTCCACGTCCCATTAATTTGACTTCGCAACGTGAGTAGGTATCTCCATTTATTAAATAGAAATCAACTTCACGCATACTAGAAGGAATCTTCGTTTGATCATAATGCTCAAATGGTACATTATATAATTTACATAAAGTAGCCATTAAGTACTTTTCAACTCTTTTTCCTGCGGTACTCCAAAGTCCTCCACGTAGTGCCGCACGTTTAACAGCAAGGGTATTGATTATAATTAAACTTTCATTAATATTTAAATCAACACTTACTCCTCTAAACTTAATCGTTAGAGTTAAATCAATATCCGGCTGATTTTCTATTAAATCACTTATAGATTCATAAAGTACATCATAGTGTTCATTTGCAGCATCAATTACGATTTTTTTTGAGGCAGAATTATACATATTCATAATTGTTTTCTTGTTTAATCCGGAGTTTACTGCAATTTCTTTTGAGCTTAAATTTTTATTTAAAAAAGCTTGTTTATACCAATCGATACTCACGTCTTTATTAGCAAGTTTAGCTTCTACAATTTTTTTGAAAAAATCAATCGCAAACTGAAGAAACTCCGCATTTATTAGTGCAATAACTTCAACTCTATAGTCTAACCCCTTGATTAAGCGTCTAATAATATTTTTTACTACTTGATCAGTTAATGTCATTTCGATATTTCTTTAAATTCTTCTAATGTTAGAAAACTTGTTTTTCTTTCTTCAAAAATCTTTGTAGGTTTTGATTTAGATTTCATATAATCAAAATATTTAGTGTCTTGTTCTGTTAGAAAGAACAATCTATCTAAAGCCTTTGCTGTTTTTCCTACAGTTCCACTTCCTGCAAAAGGATCAAATACTATATCTCCTTTATACGAATAATATTTAATAACTCTTTTACAAAGTTCAACTGGGAAGATTGCAGAATGTACTTTGTCAAAGCTAGGATCAATTCTCCATACATTTGTAGACTCATATTCATCCATAACTTTACTATCTTCTACAGTCTTATAATCATAACTTCGCATATTCCAATCTAATAACTTTTCAGTTGATTTTCGGTAAACCATTAAATACTCTGTTACACAATTTGGTTTATAGCCAAGTGGTTTACGATGTTGCATGAATCCTCCAATTCTATTTTTAACACTTGCTTCGGGTTTTAACCATATAATGTCATCAATAAATTCCCAGCCATTATTTACTAAGTAAGGATGTAAATCAAAAGGAATTCCATATCTTTTACTTGAATGTGAACGACTCACTCGTGGTATTATTATAGGGGAAGTATTAACTATAAGAAATCGTCCTTCTTTAGTTACTCTATGAGTCTCTTTAAATACTTGTTCTAAAAAGTTAAGATAGTCTTGATAGCTAGGATAAATTGAATAATCTCTTGCATTATAATAGGGGGGTGAAGTAAAAGTTAAATGTATACTATCATCCGGCACAAACTTTAATACCTCTCTTACATCACCATTAATAACAGTGTTTTTTAAAAAATCATATGTCTCAACGTGTGGGAGTAAATTTTTGTTTTTTGTGTTCTTTTCTGCAAAATATTCTTTGTAAATCACTGTCCTAACCATTTCGTTCGGATGATTAATTAATGGTCTTAGATGATTCTGTACGTCCTTGTCTTTTCCAAAAACAAGTAATCCACGAATTGCTTGACAAACAATTTTTGGATCTTCATCTTTTAAAAAATCGAATAAAAGAATTTTATTGTCTACTCTTCTTTGCCTTCCGATAGAAGATACTATTTCTCTACGTACACTTGTGTCAGTTTCCTTGCTATATAACTTACAAAGTATTGTAATGTTTGATTTAGCATTCAGCTTTCCAATGTTTTTAACTGCATTCATTCTAACTTGTGAATGTTGGTGATCTAATAACTCATACAAAAATTGATCGTTGAAATTTTTTGGAAGTTGTCCTAAATTTTCAAGTATAAAATTTATGGTTCCAACATCACGCAGACTTTTTACAAGATCGCCAAGTTCACTGTTTTTTTTGTGTTTAAGTTCTGCAATGTGTTTTTTTGTTAGCATATTTTAAATGTTAATTGATTTATTACAAAGTTACTATTTTATTAATATTATATGAGAAAATTCAATTCAGTTTATAGAAAATGTTTTTCTTTTTTTACAATTCCAGCAAAGTTATCAAATAATATGGTTTTTTTCGCAAGCAGTTTTCGTTCTTTTTACATTAAAGTAGTATCTTTGTGAATATGATAGTTTTGGTTTACGGAATAGTTTATCAATTCTACCTTAACACAAAAATATAAATCTCAAAAAATATAGATGTATTATGAACGAACTTGATCTGATGAAAAAAGCTGCGAATAACATTCGCATATTATCCGCTTCCATGGTTGAAAAAGCAAAATCCGGGCATCCCGGAGGAGCAATGGGTGCGGCTGATTTTATTAATGTTCTATTTTCGGAGTTTATTGAATATGATCCCGATAATGCGCATTGGGAATCGCGCGACCGGTTTTTTCTCGATCCCGGGCACATGTCGCCCATGCTCTATTCAGTTTTAACATTTAGCGGTAAGTTTTCATTGGATGATTTACAAGAGTTTCGCCAGTGGGGTAGTGTTACGCCCGGACATCCTGAAATAGATGTTATGCGCGGCATAGAAAACACTTCCGGACCACTTGGACAAGGTCACACCTTTGGAGTGGGAGCAGCCATTGCTGCAAAATTTCTGAAGCATCGTTTGGGCGAAAGCATGGATCAAACTATTTATGCTTTCATTTCCGATGGTGGTATTCAGGAAGAAATTTCACAAGGTGCAGGTAGAATTGCAGGTCATTTGGGTTTGGACAACTACATCATGTTTTATGATTCAAATAGTGTTCAGTTATCAACTTTAACCAATGCTGTAACAAGCGAAGATGTAGCTAAGAAATATGAAGCGTGGAACTGGAATGTTATTACCATAAATGGTAACGACGTAAAAGAGATTCGCAAGGCATTGAAAGATGCGAAAGCTGAAAAAAGAAAACCAACTCTGATAATTGGTGAAACAATTATGGGATTAGGTGCGCTTACAGATGATATGGAGCCTTTTGAAGGACAGGTTTCCATGCACGGGCAACCCTTGAGTGCAGCAGGTGGAAGCATTACCAAAACTTTGGAAGGTTTAGGAGGAAATGCAGATGAACCATTTATGATTTTTCCGGAAGTAAAGGAACTTTATGAAAAGCGACAAGCTGAATTAAGAAAAATAGTTGCTCTTAAGAAGGAGAAAATAAGAAAATGGGAAAAGGAAAATCCGGAATTAGCCGATAAAAAGAAAAAATGGTTCAATCGCGAACTACCAAATATTAATTGGGAAGAGATTCAACAAAAATCGAATCAGGCAACACGCGCTGCTTCAGCAAATGTTTTATCTGTTTTGGCAGAAAACGTTGAAAATATGATTGTTGGCTCTGCCGATTTATCCAATTCTGACAAAACCGATGGTTTTCTGAAGAAAACCACAGCATTGCAAGCCGGTGATTTTTCAGGAGCCTTTTTGCAAGCAGGAGTATCTGAACTTACTTTGGCGGGTTTAAGTGTAGGAATGAGCTTGCACGGTGGAGTTATTCCGGCATGCGGAACATTTTTTGTCTTCTCAGATTATATGAAACCCGTTATTCGTGTGGCAGCTCTAATGGAACAACCCGTTATTTTTGTTTGGACACACGATGCATTTAGAGTGGGAGAGGATGGTCCTACGCATCAACCCGTGGAACACGAAGCTCAAATTAGATTGTTGGAAAAATTACAAAATCACAGTGGCCACAACTCCATGCTTGTATTACGTCCCGCCGATGTTCACGAAACCACAGTTGCGTGGAAGATGGCATTTGAAAATGACAAAAGCCCAACGGGATTAATTTTGTCAAGACAAAATATTACCGATCTTCCTGCAAAGGAAAACCGTTATGAAGAAGCATTGCAAGTTGAAAAAGGTGCTTACATTGTGCAAGATGACGCTGATTACGATGTTATTTTATTAGCTTCGGGATCAGAAGTTTCCACGTTGGTTGAAGGTGCAAAATTGTTGAATGACGATGGTATCAAAACCCGTATCATATCCGTTCCATCAGAAGGGCTTTTCAGATCTCAAAGCAAAGAATATCAACAAACAGTATTGCCGCACGGCAAAAAGGTTTTTGGACTCACTGCCGGATTACCCGTAACGCTGCAAGGTCTTGTGGGAAGCGATGGTGCGATTTGGGGAATGAACTCTTTTGGTTTTTCAGCACCCTATACTGTATTAGATGAGAAGTTAGGTTTTACCGGTGAGAATGTATTTAAACAAGTAAAAGAATTTTTAAATGAAAACTGAGAATAAGTCATTGTTTGGTGAATCAGTTAAACCCATTGGTTTAGCCGGCGATCACGCAGGATTTCCTGCGAAAGATTTCATCATTACCAAACTAAAAGAAAAAGGAATTCCTTATATCGATTTCGGAACCTACACTACTGAATCTTCCGACTACTCAGACTTTGGCCATCAATTGGCCAAAGCTGTGGAAGCGGGTGAATGTTATCCCGGAATTGCTATCTGTGGATCGGGAAACGGAGTGAATATGACGGTTAACAAACATCAAGGTATTAGAGCTGCTCTGTGCTGGAACAAAGAGATAGCACAATTGGCACGCGCTCATAATGATGCAAACATACTTTCATTACCCGGAAGATTTTTAGAAGAAGAAGAGATTTATGAGATTCTTGTTACATTCCTAAACACACCGTTTGAGGGTGGAAGGCATAAACGCAGAATTGATAAAATTCCTTGCGAGTGATCTTTGCATAAAAGATCAAATAGTGCATTTCGACGTCGCTCAAAATACCACGTTACGTTTATTATTACAAAATTGAAAAAGAAGGGAGTCATCCCGTATATGCTTTTTGTTGTTTCTTAAATAAAAACCTTACAAAAGCTATAACGGCACGCATTAATTTCATCCCGTCACTAAGCCTGTTATAGTGTGGGTTTTCTTGCAAAGACTATCTGAAAATATAGCATCACAGATAAAGCAAAACCGACGAGCAAAAGTATCAATCCATTGGGTAAAAAGAAACATAAGAAATATAAGAAACAAACTACACTTATTGTAATGGTTTCGTTGATACTGGTCTCGTCGGTTTTGCTTATTGTGACCGACTCTATAAGGAAGTCGAACAAAGAGCAATTTCATTCTTTTTATGACAATAAGTATGGACATAAATATATGGTGAGAGGTGTGGATGTGTCTTACCAT
>Ga0265294_10004146_pt1 | contig 18208 bp, 14 predicted proteins | sample MunlanPumphouse3_FD_192504 | JGI IMG/M metagenome (GOLD analysis project Ga0265294, IMG submission 192504) | Groundwater microbial communities from a municipal landfill in Southern Ontario, Canada - Pumphouse #3 | ecosystem: Environmental > Aquatic > Deep subsurface > Groundwater | place...
CATCGTTGCGCGTGCTGATGCGAAAATCCCGGCGACAGGTGAAGTTTTCCAGGTAAAAAGAGCATCTATTGTCGGAGCCCAGGGCCATTCCGGACACGGGACTTTCCCGCGCGTGATCTCAGCAATGGCGGCCGGTATGGATATGACCCCGCTGTGTACGAAGAAAATTTCCCTCAAGGAAGTTCCCGAAAATATTGTCATACTTCGGGAAGACCGGAAGGAATGTAAAATAACCGCTTTAATGTGAGGATTAAAAAATGACACGAAAAGTAAAAGCCGCGGTAATGGTTAAACCTGGGGAAATCGCAATACAGGATTTCCCTTATCCAGAGCTTAAAGACGACCGCGCAATGATCATGAAGATGGAAATGTCCGGGGTTTGCGGCACCGACAAACACACGTTTGAAGGACGAAGCAAACAATACGCCGGCACCTCCGCCGAAACGGATACGCCGTTCCCGATCATCCCCGGCCATGAAAACGTCGGCGTAGTTGCCGAAATCGGTTCCAAAGCTGCGCAGGAAATGGAATTCTACGGGAAAAAGTTAAAAGTCGGCGACCGGGTAACGATGTCTCCGGACATGGTCTGCGGTAAATGCTGGTACTGCCGGAATACTTTCGGCTATCCGTGGTGCGAACACATGAAAGCCTACGGCAACGCTTTCCCGTCGACGCAGGCGCCGTATCTTTTCGGCGGCTGGGCCGAATACATGTATATCCTGCCGGACACGTTTGTTTATAAGATCCCGGATGACATGCCGCCGGAAGTCGGAGTGCTTTCCGAACTGTTTACGGTAAGCTTCGCGGTTGACCGCGCGAAAGAAGCCTATTCGCTGGCTAATGAAGGTTTCGGCGTCGCTGATACCGTCGTTATCCAGGGCGTCGGCCCGATGGGGCTGGCCAGCCTGGTCAAAAGCAGAATTCTCGGAGCCGGCGACATTATCGCGGTTGACCGTTCCGATTTCCGTTTGGATATGGCGCAAGAGTTCACTGCTGATTACGCGTTGAATATCGACAAGACCAGCCGGGAAGAACGGATCGCGAAAGTTATGGAGCTGACGCATGGCCGCGGCGCCGATGTGGTGGTGGAATGCACCGGCTCACCGCACGCTGTGATCGAGGGGCTGGATATGCTGCGCAAAGGCGGCACTTACATCGAGGCCGGGAATTTCGTGGATACCGGGACAACCGAAATCAATATCAACCGCCATCTTTGCGCCAAGAACGTAAGGCTGTTTGGCGTGACCAATCATCCGTTCACCCATTACGGACAAAGTGTGAAGCTGATGGAAAAATACGCGAAAACCTTTCCCTTCGAAAAGTTTGTAACTCACCGCTACAAAATTCAGGACGCGGAAGCAGGGCTGAGGCGTTCGTTTGAACCGGATACCATGAAAGTGGTAATCGAACCCTGATGGTGCTGATATGAAATTAGGAATAGTAATATCAACGCAGCCGACTAAATTTTCCGCCTTGAGATACGATGAAAATCTTGAGGCGGGAATGCAGCACGCGGCGAAACTCGGTTACGACGGGGTTGAACTGGCGGTAAGGGAACCTGAACTGCTGGACGTTGATCTGGTCAAAAAACTCCTGGCGAAATACAGCCTCGAAGTTCCCGCGATAGGAACCGGTCAGGCTTTTGTCGAGGAAGGATTGAGTTTCACCGCGGAAACCGACGAAATCCGGCGGGCGGCAATTGACAGGATAAAATCCCATGCCGACTTGGCGGAAAAACTGAATACCAATGTGATAATCGGCCTGATCCGGGGGCGGGGAACTTCTGACCCGGAACTTAACCGGACCCAAACGGAACTGATGAAAAAAGCCTTGCGTGAATGCGCGGACTATGCCCGTTCAAAAAACGTGAAGCTTTTTCTGGAACCCTTGAACCGGTATGAAAGTTTACTGATAAACGATATTGCCGAAGGCATCGCGTTGGTAAAAGAGCTGGGCTGCGAAAACCTGAAACTGCTGATAGACACTTTTCACATGAATATAGAGGAACAATCGTTTTTCGGCAGTATAATCAAGGCCATGCCGTATACCGGCCATGTCCATTTCGCCGACAGCAACCGTCACGCGCCGGGCGTCGGGCATATTGATTTTTCGGGTATCGTCAGTCTTTTGCTGCACGCCGGCTACGACGGTTACATTTCAATGGAAATGCTGCCGCTGCCGACCGCGGACAAAGCGGCTGAAATAAGTATAAATCATTTAAAAGAAATTCTCGCGAATATCGCATAAAACAAAATTGGAGACAAACAATGAGCAAGCTTTGCGACAAAGGTGAAACTCTGGTAAAAGAACTTCTGGCGAAAGCCGAAACAGAGTTCAAAAAAGAAAACTGCCTCAGCCCGTACGAGTACATTCTGAACCACGGTTATGACTGTTTCTCGGACGAGGATATCAAGGCGGTCAATGAATACTACGGCTACCCGCACCCGAACCGTTTGCATGACCCGAAGTATTTCTTCTGCCATGCGCCGTTCGGCGACGTTTATCCGGAAATTCTCAAAACCCGGAGCGTGATCTTCGTTACCGGTTCAATGGAATTGCACGGGGCGGTCAGCAATCTTTTCCAGGACGGACATCAATGCCTGTCGATCGCCTATGCAATGCGCGAAAAAACCGGGGTCATGCTGGCCTTCCCGACCGGAGCCGGCTCCCATCCGGCACATCACTGCTACATGCCCGGCACCACTATAATTCCGGAAAAAACCCATATCAATACCCTTTTCTGGAATATGATCGGACTTTACAATATGGGTTTCAGGAACATAATAAACCTGCAGAACCACGGCCAGGAATACGTTAACCAGCACGCTATCCACAAGTTCGGCAAAACGACCGGTTGCCCGGCGCTGGTCATGGAAACGGAATGGTACACCTGGCAAATGAAGGGATTTGATCCCCGGCACAAAAGCTGTAAGTTCGAAACTCCGTTTATCCACGGGGACGAAGCTGAACTTTCTTATCAGCTGGCAACCGGGCCGGTTGAAGGCGTTGACGAAAAATATGCCGTAAAAACCGAACCGGCCGGTTCATTGAAATACAGCCCATGCACCAAGGCTGGAGCTTTAACGCCGGGGATTTCGGTATGGCATCAGTTCTATCCGCAAGGGATGGAATGGAAGAAAACTCCGGCCGGGGTTGTCGGCGATCCGACTACCGCGGATCCGGAAAAAGCGTTGCGGCCGCTGTGCGTATATTCGATGCAGTTGCAGTTCTACATCGAAATGACGATGAAAATAGTAACGGACGACGCCCAGTTCCTGACGGATGATTTCTGTCTGGCGCCAATTGACGAAGTCCGGGATTACGCGTTGATGCCGCCGTACGAATCAATGATGAAGCATAACCTGATACCGGAAGACAGCAACTGGAAATCCATTTACCGTCATCCGTCGGTAATGGCTATGTTGGGTGTTGATTAATAATTACACACGGCAGCGTGCCATGAGCGCAAACAAGCGAACATGGGCGCTGCCGGAATATTAAACCAGAAAAAAAGCAGTTGAAACAATAAATTTAAAGTTTCAACTGCTTTTTTTGGCTTGAAGCGCTGTCAATATTGATTGTTTGCGTAAATATCCAGGACTATCTCTGTTGCCGTGCGCGCGTCTTCCCCGGAAACCATCGGCGGCCGGTCCTGGCGAACGGCTTCGATAAAATCAAGGACGATGCTTTCATGTCCGCTGGTTTCTTCGACCAGGGCGTTGCCGGCGCCGCTGTGAACATGTTTGCCGTTGTTTACGCTCGGATTATCGAGCCCTTTGATGTTCCAGGCGCTGATTGCCGTATTGGTAAGGACCAGCGAACCTTTGTCGGTAATGATTTTCAGTTCCGGCTCGAAACCGGGCCAGGCGCAGGTTGAAGCAGAGATCGTTCCGATCATGCCGTCCGCGTGTTTCAGGATGGCGACTCCATGATCTTCGCCTTCCATTTCGTGCATGAAAGTTCCCAGCATACTTGCCACTTTGCAGGGTTTGCCGAAGAACCATGCGTACAAATCAATCTGGTGACATGCCTGCTGAATAAAAGGGCCGCCGCCGTCTATGGCGTAACCGCCGCGATAAGCGGCGCTGTCATAGTATGCCTGGTCGCGCCAGCAATATATCGAATAGTCGGCGGCGATAACCCTGCCCAGCTTTTTTTGCTCCAACAGTTCCTTGATGATCATGATATCCGGATTGCTCCGGTACTGGTAGCAAACCCCAAGTTTTACGTTATTCTTTTTGCAGGCCGCGATCATTTCGTCCATAGCTTTCCGGCTTATATCCAGCGGTTTTTCCGTCAGGACATGTTTTCCGGCTTCCGCCGCTTTAAGCGCCCAGACATGATGGAGACCGTTGGGAACCGCGACGATTACCGCGTCATAATCACCCGGCACGGCATCAAGGTCATTTACCACGGGAATGCTTTTATCGGCATCCGGCGGCCGCTTGCCGCTACGGGAAATTATCCCGGAAATCCCGGCTCCGGGAATTTTGCTTATCGCCTGGCAATAGGTATTTGAAATATTGCCGCTACCTGCTATTGCGAACTTGAAAACGTTCATGTCATTTCTCCGTCATTGCCCGTTATTATTTAATTTAACATATTTGTAATAAGCATATTACAAGATAAAATATTCATCATTTTGTTATTGCCGGTGCATTTTATAAAATATTTGCGAACCGGTTTATGTCAAGCGTCAAAACGTATCCGCTTTCGTTTTCTTAAAAATATTAACTAAAACAAACTTGTAATTATTATTTCAGTGAATTATATTGTTAATTGACGCTGGCCTCCTGAGCTTTTCGGGGGTCATGGCGATTACATATATTTTAGCAACAATAATTGCCCGAAAGCAGGTCAATTGCTGTTCAAAAATGTATACTTTTTGTTCCGCATATTATTTTTCCGGGACATCAGATATTTAGATTATGTTGAGGAAATTACTTAATGGAAATTGGAAAATTTAAATTTGTAAACTTCATTGTAACCCCGACAGGCGTTTTACATGCCAGTCCGGGTCCAATAATCTAATCGTATACGTTTTTCTACCGCTGCTGCTTACCGGGCCTTAAATAAGGCTGGGGAATGGAACAGTTTGATTTTTATAGCGGCGCTTCAGAACCGGAAAGCCCAACCGTGTACGGCGGTGTTTCCAGCGTCATGCCTCTGGCCGCCAGGATGCGGCCGTCCTCGCTTGATGAGTATATCGGGCAGCGCCATATCCTGGGCCCCGGCAAGCTTCTCCGCCGCGCCATTACCGCCGACCGTTTCACTTCGATAATTCTTTCCGGCCCTCCGGGAACCGGGAAAACCAGTCTTGCGGAGCTTATTGCGAGCACCACCAATTCCGAATTTGTCCGATTGTCGGGAGTGAATTGCAGCGTCGCGGATATCCGCAGGCAGGTACAGATCGCCATTGAGCGTCAACTTGCGGTCAAGCGCAAAACGACTTTATTTATTGACGAAATCCATCGTTTTAACAAAGCGCAGCAGGATTCGCTCCTGCCGGATGTTGAAAACGGCAACATACGCCTGGTCGGGGCAACGACCCATAACCCGCAATTCTACATAATCGGCGCCCTGCTGTCGCGTTCGCTGGTGTTTACGCTTGAAGCATTGTCCGCCGAAGACATCAGGACTTTGCTTGAGCGGGCCATAACGCATGAAAACGGTTTTGCCTCCCTGAAACTTGAAGTCGGCGATAAAGCGCTGGATTTTCTTGCCGGTATTTGTGAAGGCGACGCCAGAAAAGCGCTTACCGCTTTGGAAATTGCGGTGCTTACCACGGAACCGGACAAAAACGGACTGATTAAAATAGGCGAGAAAGAAGCTTCTGATTCTATTCAACGGAAAATAATAAATTACGGCGACGACGGTCATTATGACACCGCCAGCGCCTTTATTAAAAGCATGCGCGGCAGCGACCCGGACGCGGCGGTTTACTGGCTGGCAAAAATGCTCCATGCCGGGGAAGACATAAGATTTATCGCGCGCCGTATCGTTATTTTCGCTTCGGAAGATATAGGGAACGCCGATCCCAGGGCGATTACGCTGGCGACTTCCGCCATGCACGCGGTTGATATGATCGGAATGCCGGAAGCGCGCATTATCCTGTCCCAGGCTGTCACTTATTGCGCTACCGCCCCAAAGAGCAACGCCGCTTACAAGGCGGTGGACGAAGCCTTGGATGACGTTCAGAACGAACGGGTTCAGCCGGTTCCGGTGCATTTGCGGGATCCGCATTCGACCGGCGCGGCGGAAAAACAGAAAAAAGCGGAAGCTTATAAATATCCCCATAATTTCGCGGACGGCTTTATTGCGCAGGAATATATGGGAATAGCCAAAGATTATTACAAGCCGGCCGGTATCGGTTACGAAGAAAAGATCAAACAGCGGCTTGATTACTGGAAGCAGTGCCGGGCAATGGAGAAAAACAATGCTCAGAGAAGCTAAAAAGGATATGCGCAAACGTTTTTTTGCAAAGCGGGCGACCTTGGATGCGGAATACCGCAAAACGGCTGATGCGGCAATTTGCGCGGCGACGGGCGCATTGTCAATAACTAAAAGTGCCGAATGCATTGCGGCGTACGTGTCTGACGGCACGGAAGTTGACCTGACGGCTTTTATGCTTGAATGTGAAAAGATTGATAAAAGGATTTTCTTACCACGTTATTCCACGTCTCCGGGCGTCGGTTATGAAATGGTTGAAATAGATGATTTGTCCCAGGACCTGGTTCCCGGTAAATACGGACTTATGGAACCGTCCCAGAAGCTGCCTGCGGCTTCCGCGGAACAAATCAATGATATGCTTTGGCTGGTGCCGGGCGTGGCGTTTGATAAAACCGGCGCACGACTGGGACGCGGCAAAGGCATTTATGACCGGCTGTTGAAAAAATCGAACGGCCTGTCGATCGGGATCTTTTATGAATGTCAGAGGGCTGACAAGGTTCCGTCTGGTGAACATGACCAGAAACTGGACATGATTGTTACAGAGAAAGTTATTATAAATTTGAAAAACTAAAGGGAGAAATGTTTATGAATGAACTGACGATGTATCTTATCGGAGCCGGGGGATTGGTTGCCGGAATTATTGCCGGCACGGTATTCCAGAAAGTGCGCAAACTGTCCGCTGTGCAGCTTGCCTCGAAAATACGTGAAGACGCCGAAAAGGAAGCGGCCCATATTCAGCGGGAAGCCAAAGTAACCGCCAAAGCCGAACTGCTGAAGATGCGCGACGAATTCGAAGAAGAACTCAATGAGCGCAGAAAAGAACAGTTCGGTATTGAAAAACGCCTGAACCAGCGGGAGGAAAACCTTCAGAAAAAGGCGGATTCGATTGACGGCAGAATAGCCAACCTTGAACGCAAAGACAAGGAAATAGAAGCGTTGCGCGAACGCTTGAGCGGTCGCGAAAAGGACTTGCAGCAAAGTATTTCAAAACAAATTGACGAACTTGAAAGAATCGCCCTTATGGACCGTGAAAGCGCCAAGGAGATTCTTCTTGAGAAACTGAAAAACGAAGTCAAGAACGAATCGGGAATACTGGTTCGGGACGTCCTCGAAGAAGCCAAGGAAAAGGCGGAAAAAGAATCCCGCCGCATCCTGACCTACGCTATTCAGCGCTATGCGTCAGACTGTACTTATGAGCGTACCACGGCGACAATTCCATTGCCCAGCGATGAAATGAAAGGCCGCATAATCGGCCGCGAAGGACGCAATATCCGCGCCCTGGAAGCCGCTACCGGCGTCAGTATCCTGATCGATGATACTCCGGAAGCCGTGGTTATTTCCTGTTTCGACCCGATCAGGAAAGAAACCGCCCGGCAGTTGCTCGAACGCCTGATCAATGACGGACGCATCCATCCGACCCGGATCGAGGAACTGACCAAAAAAATTGCGAAGGAAATTGAAGAAAATGTTTTCAGCGCCGGGGAAAGCGCGGTGCTTGAAGCCGGAATTCCGGGCGTACCGCCGCAAATTATCAAACTTCTGGGGCGCTTAAAATACCGTTACAGTTTTTCACAGAATGTCTTGCAGCATTCTCTCGAAACAGCTTATTTCATGGGAATGATCGCCTCGGAACTCGGATTGGATGAGCATAAGGCGAAACGCATAGGTCTTTTCCACGACCTGGGTAAAGCCGTCGACCATGAAATGGAAGGCTCCCATGCGAAGCTCGGCGCGGATATCCTCAGGAAACACGGCGAAGCCGAAGACGTTATCCATGCGGTCGCCGCTCACCATGAGGAAGTAGACGCCACAAGCATATATGATATCCTGATCAATGCCTGCGATACCCTGAGCGCGTCGCGTCCCGGAGCCCGCAGCATGACCACCGAAATGTACCTGAAACGCCTCGAACAGCTTGAAAACATCGCGCACGACTTCAAGGGAGTTGAAAGCTGTTTCGCGCTTCAGGCCGGTCGGGAAATCCGCGTGGTGGTTAACCCGGAAACGATTCCGGAAGGGGAAGCCCAGATGCTGGCTAAAGAAATTTGTGAACGGATTGAAAAAGAAATGAATTATCCGGGACAGATTAAAACTACGATTATCCGGGAAACCCGCTCTGTCGAATACGCAAAGTAATTAAAAGTGCAGTTGCCCCTTGGATTCCAAGGGGCAAAACGCACGCTTCTCCGTACCTCAATAAAAATACTTGCAGAAAAAAGTATTTTTTATTTGACAAAATAGTTAAGTAGCTTTACTATTTTAATATAAAAGGCAGTATATAACCACAAAAACAGGAGAACGATAGAATGCGGAACAACAATGCAGAAGATACGGCGAAAGAAATTTTCAATAATGACGAACATGTAAGCAATTATGAAATGAAAACGAAAAAGGCAAATTGGCTTGGGCCTGAAATAATGCTCGGACTGGCGTTCCGTCATATCAATGGCGGGGAAAAAATTCTTGACTTGGGAATAGGTAGCGGTTTATGTTCAGAATTATTTCACAAGGCCGGGCTGATAATTTTCGGCATGGATTTTTCAAAAAAAATGCTGGATATGTGTCAGCGGAAAAAATTTGCGGCTGACCTGAAAAAATATGACCTGCGCGAGACACCGTATCCGTATGCGGATGATTCCATGGATCATGCCGTATGCGGCGGGGTTATGCATATTCTCAGTGATATCGACCCGATATTTAACGAAGTGTCGCGAATTACGCGGAGCGGCGGCATATTCACTTTTTGCAGCATGGACATGGACCGCCAAAAAACGATGTCGGTTAAAACCACCGCCGGAAACGCTGTTGTGTTTGGTCATGGAATAAAAGAAATTGAACTTTTGCTTGAAAAACACTGCTTTAAACTGATCAATTCGATTAGTTTCGAAATCGACAATCATGATTTACTGCGGCACTTCACCGCTTATGCGGTCAGGAACATCAAATAGTCTAAAAAAAGCCCGTCCGGAGACGGGCTTGTAAAAAAATCAGCCTAACAATTCTTTAATGAATACAGTGCGTTCTTCCCGCCTGGAAATTTCGGCGGCTTCCCCGATAACGGTTGACAGCAAACCGTGTTCGGTCGTCGAAGTATTGGTTTCGACCCCTTTTACTGCATTGATAAAAGATTCCAGCAAGTGCGGATCGGCGCCGCCGTGTCCGCCTTCTTCTTCAGGTATGTCATATGATATGGTTTCTTTTGACCAGCGCGGCCGGATCAGGATAGTCCGCTCATGCAGGCTTACTTCAGCTTGTCCTTTGGTTCCGATAATTGTATAACGACGGTCGGAAATCGGTGTAACGAAACATTCCATGTGCATAGCTTTAGCGCCGTTTTCGTATTCGACTATCGCGAATCCGTTGTCGTGCGTATCCTTGTCGGAAAGATATATGCATAAGTCTTTTTTGTAGCCGTCCATGGCTGCGGCTTCATCATTCCACCCGGCTGCGGCAACGGCTTCATGTACATCCGGGCATTTCTTTTTATAAGGGCATTCAGTACAGGTCGGTCCCGGTTTTACGCCGTTTTCCAGTTTGAAAGGCAAATTATCAGGGTTTAAAACGTTTACTCCGGCAAAAGCGCTTACTTTCAACGGTTTCGGAAAGTCCAGGAGCCAGTTGAAAATATCGAAGTCATGACTGCCCTTATGTACCCATAAGCCGCCGGAAATTTCATATTTGCGGTTCCAGCGGGCCATATAAGTACGGCCGCCGTCATAAAACTCACGATTTTCAATCATGAAAACACGTCCGAGGATACCGTCACTGACAATTTGTTTCAGGCGTTTGAGAACCGCAGTATGACGCAAATTGAAACCGATCATTGCTATGGAATTACTTTTTTCGGCGGCCTCGATTATCCGGCGGCATCCGGCGGAAGTCGTTGCCAGCGGCTTGTCTATAAGCGCGTTAATGCCTTTATTAAGGACAGCAACCGCGTTTTCCGCGTGGCAGCAGTCCGGGCTGGTAATGACGCAAGCATCGAGTTGTTCATTTTCAAGCATCTGTTCAACGCTTTCATACATATTGGGAGAAACATTTATTGATTTTGCCGCGGCTTTCATGCGAACGCTGTTAGGATCGCAAAACGCGACAATTTCGACTCCATCATTTTCCGCCAGCGCTTTTCCGAATGCATTGATTCCACGGCCGCCGGTTCCAATAATAGCAAACTTCAGTTTCTTACTCATTTTAATTTACCTGTCTGTAAATTTACATTTGCGTTAGTATCAATCAAATCACGTTGCAAAATATGACAACGTTACCACATTATACAGTTTTTTTAAAAAAGTTCAAGTAAAATTCAGATTTTGCAGAGTTTAATTTAATTTTTTTCTATTTCTATTATCAAAAAAGGTATATTTTCTTTTTTTTAACTCTTGCAACTTTGCGGAAATGTATTATTATATACGCTCAATACAATTATATGGCGGGTTAGCTCAGTTGGTTAGAGCAGTGGAATCATAATCCACGTGTCCGGGGTTCGAATCCCTGACCCGCTACCAGCTCTTTGTTAAGTCTTTGGTAATCCGTATGACTCAATGCACAATTCCCCTTACCCCATGTTTTACGAGCAAAACACTCGAAAAACAGGTGTTATTGACCTTCATTCCTAATTCTGAGACCTTTACACTTGGTTAAGTTGAAATCGTAAAGTTCTTCGCCATTCAAAACGGCAGATACAGTGTCCGGCGCCAATTCATTCAGCAACAGAGTTCGACCAACAGTATTCGTCAATGTATTTGCAAAAATCTTCCCGAACGGTAATATTGGTTCGCTTTATCGCGCTTTTTATAGAAAATCTTCCCGAACGGTAACAATTTGCTTGAAAAATAAAAAATCGATATTATATTCTTCCCGAACGGTAATAACAATAGCGGAGACTGCTATGGAAAAAATGGCATTAAAAACCAGTAATGAGATCGGAACATTGATCAGGAAACTGCGCAAGCAACAAGGTGTTACCCAGGAACAACTGGCGGGAATCGCCAATACGGGGACCCGTTTTATAAGTGACCTGGAAAACGGCAAACCCACCTGTCAAGTCGGCAAACTGCTTCGGGCGCTTGCCGCTTTGGGTGTCGAAATGCATATCCGCAATCCGTATGATAAGGGACAATAGTCATGGCAACAGCAGTAAAAACCTTGCATGTATTTTTGAACGACCGGAAAATTGGCGTTTTATCACAGGAAAACGGGCAGCAATCTTTTCAATACGCCGCCGCCTACTTGAACGATGAAAACGCTTATCCGTTATCGGTTTCTCTGCCGTTGACCATAGATACGTATTACGATCCCGCGGTGGAAAATTATTTTTCCAATCTGCTGCCCGACGAGCGTATCAGGGCAACCATCGCGTTTATTCTGCATGTCCCGAAAGAAAATACCTTCGCGTTGTTAAAAGGCATCGGCGCGGATTGTGCGGGAGCGGTCGCCCTCTATGAACCCGGACAGACGCCGCAATCCCAGAATGATCCGGTATATCGGGAATTATCGGAGGATGAAGCGTATGCCGTTCTCGATAATCTGGGGCAGCGTCCGCTCGATGTCGGGGACGACGGAATCCGTATTTCCGGGGCTGGTTCGCAAGAAAAACTGGTGGCCTGCGTCTTTGGGAACCGGGTTGTCCTGCCGCTGTACGGGACGCCGTCTACTCACATCGTCAAACCGCCGATTTTAAGTTTTCCCGACAGCGTTTTTAACGAGTACTTCTGCATGAAGCTCGCGAAAGCCTGCGGGATTTTGACCCCGGAATGCAGTCTCCTTCGACTCAAAGGCGAGTTGTTTTATGTTGTCGAACGCTTTGACCGTCAGGAAATCGACGGGCATCCGCACCGTCTCCACCAGGAGGATTTCTGTCAACTGCTGAATATTTCGCCGCAGTGCAAATACCAGGACGACGGCGGCCCCGGTGTTGAAGAGTGCGTTCGGCAAATGGCGGAAATGCGTTTGCCGGCAAACAGCAGAATCCAGTTTATTCGTCTGTTGATCTTCAATTTCCTGATCGGAAACTGCGATGCCCATGCCAAGAATTTTGCGGTGCTTTACCGGGATGGGAAACCCGAACTGGCTCCGGCATACGATCTTTTATCCACCATGGTTTATGAAAACATGTCCAAAAAGATGGCGATGAATATCGGCGGCGAAAACCGTATGGGCATGATCAAAATGGAGCATTTTGAAAAAATGGCGGAATCATGTGATATAAAACCGCGCCTGGTCAGGAGCGAGGCGAAGAAGTTATCCGCTGAAATTCTGCCGCAGGCTGAAGTGCTGGCGAAAGAGTTGGATACGGCTTATCCGGATTTGGTATATGAACGAATTATCTGGCAAATCCGGAAAAACCGCAATCTGTTAAGTTAAACAGGCTACTGCTCGTAATTATCAGATATCATTTGTCTTCAGAACAGGGTTTTCTGATGCGCGTCATCATTGTAATCTATTTCATAGCCTATTGCTTTATAGCCTGAACACCGGCGTTTAAACATTCTGGATGCTACCGGAATCTCATTGTCAAAATAATCAAATATCAGGACTTCTTTTTTATTGTGATGAAGCCGATGCTTTCTTGTCAAAATCAAGCGCCGGCAACCAACAGGTTTCATCATCCGGCAAAGGATAAATTCCAATTTCCCGGTTTTTTTGCTCTCAAAACGCCGTGGATAAACATCTGTCCTGCCTTTGGCGAATTTCATCCATAATAACGTTTCGCTTGGAATCCAATTCCATCAAGTCACGTTGCAGTTCGGACAGTTTCTTTCCGATATCCATAGCTTTGTCCATTTATTTGGTTTCAGCTAAAAAGCAAAAAAGCTTACAGGCCTTGTAAAATATATGTGCTGCATAAAACAACTTTATTTAGCAGCCAAGGTTTACAATGTTTTTTATGCTTTGCATGCCGGAATTCAAGAAAGTGACTGGCGTTCTATGTATTTTGTCACTGCTTCGATAAGTTCCATGGCATCGCCGACAATGTCGCTATCGCCGTCAAGGGCGTTATGAACACTCAATTGCAGCAGCAACAGATGTTTTCGCTCCAGCCCGGAATGTTTTTTCACCTCTGCGAACATTTCGGTGCAAAACGGTTTCAGTATCTCTCCCGGCAAGCTCTCGGCGACCTGTACATACACGGCGAGAGCGGCGGCGTTAATCGCCTGTTGCGCAGGAGGAATTGCTTCCGCGCAAAATCCCCCGGCCTTCAAAACGTTGCTCATTTTCATATGGCGTTGCGCGGCGGCAAGGAATTCACGGCTCATTTTCAAACGTTTTTCATTCAATGACGGCTGGACAGGCGTAGTACTTTCCTTCCTGAAAACTTCAGTCATATCGGATTTGTTTATAGTGATAATGCCAAGCTTTTCGAGTTGCCGCAGCAATTCCATGTTTTCCGGGGTAATGACCGCGATTTTGCTTGTGGAAATCGATTTGTCCAGTTTTTCAAAGAGTTTGTTTTTCGCCTTGTCATCTCCAACCGCGAATATTGATTCAAGCCTGCCGTCGTTGTCAATACGGGTCTGGCACAAATCAATGCCGTCGGCATTAAGCTGCAATTCCTGTTTTAAAATTTCTTCCACCGGAGGATTTTTTTGCGGTTCCGCTGAAGCCTCCTGGGCTGCAGGTGACGTTTCGGCTCCCATGATTTGATTCAGGCGTTCCATGAAAGCCGCTTTAGCATTGTCTTTTTCAAACTCCGCGAAATCGCCGCGGGCATCAAGAACCGCATCGGCGAGCCCCTGTTTGAAGTCAAGCGTGCTGAGCATTTTGTTTTCAATGGTTTTCTCCGCTACCAGATTGATCACATTGACGGTGTTTTTCTGGTGTTTTCGCCAAGCTCTGGCAATGCGCTGTTCGAGTTTTGCCGGATTCCATGGCAGGTCAAGATTTATGACCACACTGGCGACCTGTAAATTGAGTCCAACCCCTCCTGACTCCGAGCAAAGAAAAACCTTGCATCCCGGATCATTCTTAAAGCGGTTGATTTCTTTACGGCGCCTGACCTGATTGATCAGCCCGGTATGCACCGCATAAGTTTCGCCGCGTTTGTCCAGACGTTCCATGACCAGGTCAAGCATACGTACCCATTCCGAAAAAATAATAATTTTGCGTTCGGAATTATCTTCCCATAAATCATCAAGAATATGCATAAGCTCATCAATTTTCGGAGACTCCCTGATTTTCTGGTCGAGGATATAAACCGAGTCGCAAAGCATCCGCATGCAGCTTAGCGCTCTTTGCAGTCTTTGAAATTCTTCGGGGGATAATGAATAATGTTTAGCTTTATATGCCAGGCGGGCAGCAATATATTCATGTTCTTCATAGCGCCGGCATTGTTCCTCGGTCATTTGGACGAAATAATTGTTGTCTATGCGTTCGGGAAGCTGATCGCTTATTTCATCTTTGCGGCGGCGCAGCATGATTGGCTGAATTTCTTCGTGCATTTCGCGCAGATTCTGCATGCCGACGGTTTTGCCCGCCTCGTCAAACCTGTAGAAACGCCGGTTGAAGCGGAATAAACTTCCAAAAATTTTCGGATCTATAAATTCAACCAGAGAATAAAGTTCATCGATTCTATTTTCAATCGGCGTGCCGGTAAGTACAAAAGCGAAACGGGACTGCAGCCGTTTCAGGCGGTCAGCGGTTTTGGTCTTCCAGTTTTTGATGCGCTGGGCTTCATCCAGAATTACCAGGTCAGCTTGAAATTCCAGATTGAGATCTTCGTGGTCACGCATTACCTGTTCGTAATTCATCAGCAGAAAAAACGCTTTACTGTTCCGGTACGTTTCCAGCCGCTGTTTGCGCGAGCCGAAAACCACTTCAGTGTGCAAAGATGTGAATTTACGAATTTGCTCTTCCCATTCGCTTTTGAGCGAGGCGGGAGTTACGACCAGCGTCCGCCTGATTCCAAAGCATTCTTTCAGCAATGCCGCCGCGCAAATAGCCTGGACGGTTTTACCCAATCCCATCTCGTCCGCCAGCATGGCCCGGCCGTTAAAAGCAAGATGCAGCATGCCTGCCACCTGGTAATCATACAAAGCGCCCCTTAAAAAATCCGCTTTCCCTTTACTTTCCGTAAATTTTTCGGTATATTCCCCGCGCCAGCGGTACAAACGCTGTTTCTCCTCATGGATTCGCAAAAAATCATAAATTTCAGAAGATATTCTTATCAGGCCGCGATATTCATCATCCAGATTTTCCATATTCCGTAGCATCAGCTTAAGCATATCGGCTGCAGGCGCCTTAAATGTTCCGTCCGGAGTAAGGTATTTTTTTACAAATTCAGCCCCGTGGACATTTTCAGGAACCACTGCCCGCGGCTGCCACGGGTGACTGGACATGAAGATTTCGATATAAGGTGAGCGCCGGGATGTTTTCCGGATGAACTTGTGTTTGACCTTTTCAATGTGTTTACAAGTTCCGAGGAAATTCTTGCGGAAATCGGGGCAGGAGCAGGTGTTGATATTTTCCTTTAACGAACGCAGTTCGACCCGGTATTCAAATACCTCCTCATTGTCTGTCCGCGCGACCAGATAATCCTTAAATATGGAGGTATTGCCCGACTCAACCGGGGTGAGGCGCATTGTTTCTTCCAGCATACGGTTTTTGCGTAGTTCAATTTCATAGTTGTCGTCAGTCAGCCAGGAACGACTTTTTTTCAGCTTTTTCGAATTTGAGGATTTTGTTTTTTGACTGGATGCTGTAGTTTCCTTTTTCATGATTTTCCCATTTTATTTTATTTTGCGAAAATGCTCTCAAGCTCATTGCGGCGATGTACCGTGAGGGAGTTTTTTAAATCAGCTTAAAATCCAGAAGATACTTTAATCCATATTTCATAAACTTAAACCTTTATAGAAAAATATTATTATTGTTTCAAAACCATTTCTTTTTTACTGCGGGAACTATTCGTTTTCTATCTGTTCGGGCATTCAGTACCCCAGTTTCTGATGTGTGCACAGAATGATAAAATCGGAAGCCAAAATAAACAGAGTATTTACAGGCTAAGATAAGTGTATTTGGGCAAAATGAGCGTTAGTTTGATTTTTTCAACTCTACTCTACCACTCATTTTTTCACCAACAGAAGTTACGGCAAAACAGCAGTAGCTTTATATCCCCTTGTATCAAAGACTTTTGCAAAATATATCGTTTTGGCGGAAGTTCTCAAAAAGACCGATTTTGCGATTTTTCTGTCGCCGGTTTCATCGAGATGCGGCACTACTTAATATTTGTTTATTGGATATTCCTTGTTCGACATTGGATATTAAAAAAGCTTATAATCGCTTAAGTTAACGCATTATTTAGGTCAAACAGAAGCTGTGGAATTTCTGACAATAAGCTTGGGTTCAAGGACAACTTGCCGGATTTCTTTGCTTTTCCCTTCTATTTTATCAGCTAAAATCCGCATGGCGGTTTTTCCGATCTCCCGGAAAGGCTGAGCGACAGTCGTCAATGGGGTATCCAGCAAAGCAGAAAATTTAAGGTCGTCGAAACCCACTATGGAAATATCTTCGGGAACTTTCAACCCGGCTTCCCTTATTGCCCGCAACGCTTCGAAAGCAACCGGATCGCTGGCCGTAAATATGGCAGTAGGCCTTGGATTGAGCGAAAGCAGTTTTTTAGTTTCTTCATATCCCCCGCTTTCCGGTTCTATATTCAGTCTGGCAAACTTGGAAAAATCCAGTAAAATTATTAAGTCATCTTCAATCAGCAGTTTGTTTTTGATCAGCGCGTCCTTATATCCTTCCAGGCGGTCAGTCCCCGCGGTATGGGCGGGCCAGGCGATATGCGCTATTCTGGTATGCCCCAGCTCAATCAAATGCGATACCGCCAGAAAAGCTCCTTTTTTGTTGTCAACAACAACATAATCCGTATCAATTTCCCTGAAAAAACGGTCAACGAGAACAAAATTAAATTTCTGCCGTTTCAATTCAAATATCTGTTCGGCGTTGACTTTACCCCAGTTTGGAAAAATAATCGCGCCGCGGCAATTCGTTTGTTTCAGCCGGTTTATTTCCTGACATTCTTTTTCGATATTCCGGCCGGACGTATAAATCGCAGAACGGTAATTTTTTTCGTCCGCTTCCTGTTTTACCCCGGAACAAATAGTTGATACGGCATATTCATCTATATCCGGAACAATTATTGAAATCTCCTTCTCAAGCGCCGGTAAAAAAGCTTTTTCCTCGATTTCATCCGAAACAAATGTTCCTTTCGCCGGGATTTTATAGAGAATGTTTTCTTCAACCAGTTCCGCAATTGAGCGTCTTACTGTAATCCTGCTGACATCATATTTTTTACATAGTTCCGTTTCGGAAAAGAAACGATCATTTTTCCTCAGCTTCCTCTGTAAAATATCATTTATGATTTTCTCTTTTATTTGCAGATAAAGAGGAATAAAAATCTCCGGGTTTTTTCTAACAATATCCATTTTTGCCTTGTCTTACTTGTCTTGTTCTTGTAATGTTATTATAACGCTTTTTGTCGCGGTTTCAATCCCAATTTCTAAAAATTTTTATTTTATTTCTATTTACGCTCTATTGACAAAAGCCCCAAAGGGAAGTATAATACGCTTGTGTTCTCGTTATTACAAGAAGAGCAAGGAAAGTAATTTATGTCTAAAATCGATTCAATAGTATTTTCTCGGCTCCCGGAGCACGACACGTGCTGGTCTTTGATCAAGGGAGTTGACGCCAAGCTCTATATCGGGGTTTGCGGCGAAATGACCGGGGGAATGAGCGCTTACGTGGCGAGTTACGACCCGGT
>Ga0265294_10004147_pt1 | contig 18205 bp, 16 predicted proteins | sample MunlanPumphouse3_FD_192504 | JGI IMG/M metagenome (GOLD analysis project Ga0265294, IMG submission 192504) | Groundwater microbial communities from a municipal landfill in Southern Ontario, Canada - Pumphouse #3 | ecosystem: Environmental > Aquatic > Deep subsurface > Groundwater | place...
TGCAAATCATTATGTTGAACAATACGAAGAAAACAGCATACAATCAAACAGAGAAGATGCTTTGTATTTTACTAATCAATTAAAAGATTCTCCACAAAAAACAGCTCTACTTAATAGGATTAATAGTAGATAGAAGCTTTAATTTTCTGTAATTTGATTCTATTAATTCTAAACGATAATTTAAAAAAAATAGGCAACAGAATTTGTTGCCTATTTAATATTTATTGTTGAATCTCTCTAAAGATTAGATTAACTTAGCTAATTTTTCTGCTAAATCACAAACTCGGTTTGAATATCCGTTTTCATTATCATACCAAGAAACAACCTTAACCATATTTCCTTCCATAACCATTGTTAGTTTGGAATCGAATATTGATGAGTGAGGGTTGCCTATGATATCGCAACTTACAATTGGATCTTCTGTGTATTCTAAAATTCCTTTCATTGGTCCTTCTGCTGCTTCTTTAATTGCTGCATTGATTTCTTCTTTTGTTACAGGCCTTGAAAGTTCAACAGTTAAGTCTACAACTGAACCATCAGGAGTTGGAACTCTCATAGAAAGCCCATCTAATTTTCCTTTTAGTTCTGGAATAACTAAGCCTACTGCTTTTGCAGCTCCAGTGCTTGTTGGAATAATTGATACTGCTGCTGCTCTTGCACGACGTAGGTCTTTGTGAGGAAGGTCAAGAATTTGTTGGTCATTGGTGTATGAGTGAATTGTGTTCATTAATCCTCTAACAATTCCAAATTTATCGTTTAGAACTTTTGCAATTGGTGCTAAACAGTTTGTTGTGCATGATGCATTTGAAATACAAGTCATCTCTTTGGTTAGGATACTATCATTAACTCCCAAAACAACTGTTGCGTCAACATCTTCTGCTTTGTCTGCAGGAACCGTTAAGATTACTTTCTTTGCTCCAGCCTTAATGTGTTTTCCCATTTTTTCCTTGTTGCGGAAAATACCTGTTGACTCAATTACAATATCAATTCCAAGTTCTCCCCATGGTAGATTTTCTGGGTCTTTTTCTGCATAAACTCGGATTTTCTTTCCGTTAACTACTAAATAATCTCCCTCTGCATGAACTTCTCCGTCGAAACGACCATGAACTGAGTCGTATTTTAGTAGGTGCGCTAATGTTGTAGCATCTGTTAAGTCGTTTATTGCAACAACTTCAATGTTACTTTTTCTTTGTATGTTTCTGAATGAGATTCTTCCGATACGTCCGAATCCGTTGATTGCTATCTTTACCATTGCTTATTGTTTTATGTGATGAATAAATTTATATAAAAAATAGTTTGATGATGCAAAATTATAATTTATATTCGACTTAAAAAAAGTTTTAAGTGTTTATTATTCATAATTTCAATTTATCTTGTTAATGTAGTTTTCAAAAGATTGCCAAATTGCATTGTAGAATAAATCACCTTCAAGGGAGGAGCCTTTATTTGTTAGGACTGTTTTTCTACTATCCATAAGATTATTCCTACTCCAATTTTCAGAAGAACCTTTTGAGCCCATAATTTTATAGAAATTCCAAATAGCACAATTTGATTTTGTAGCAACCTCAATTATATCATTTGTTGCTAATTCAAGTCGATTGTTTGGTTTATTTGTCACATAGGAATCATGTGGCGTGGTTAATATGATTGGAATATTGGGTTTATTTTCTCTAAATTTATTTATTATTTCTGATAGATTAGTTTTAAAACTTTCAGAAAAATAGGCTGGAGAGTAAGCTTCATTTTCACCAAAGCTAATGACAACCAAATCAAAACTCATTGTTTTTAATTGATTCTGAAAAATATCATCTAAATGATATTGATTTAAATTTGTGTTGTTCCTTGAAATTATATCATAAATAAAGCCTGCATTCTTAGTTTCTAAATAGTATCCGTAAATGGTGAAACTTTTGCTTGAATTATTTAAAACGCTTAGATTTACTGTTTTTGTTGGTTTTTTAAGCTCAAAATGGGTGTATCCTTTATCGGCGTAATAAATTGTTTTATATGAGGATTCAATATTTTTTATAAAAAGATTGATTGAGTCATAAAGCGGGCTATGATATAATCTAAAACTTTGGCAAAATATATCTTCTTTGTTATCATAATCAACAATCTCATATACAATTTCTTCTTTTGGTTTTAGTGTTGTTATTGCATCCCAAAGCATCCCTCTTCTACTTTCTAATCCACTCAAGGTTGAAGATAAGTTTGAATAAATTTTATAAGGGAAAAGCTCATCCCTGACTTGTTTATCCCCTATATGGAGCACCCTAATTTGTTCTGATCCCAAAGCAATAGTTTTTTCCATTTTTTCAAACAAAGGATTAAATTGCTCTTGGGATTTTCCATAAAACTCAATATTATTTTCATTGTAGTTAATAAATGAGTATTTATCAAAATCTACAATCTGGGAAAAAGATTGTAAAAAAGGAAATAGAAGAGATATGAACAGAATTGCTTTAAATGGTTTTTTCATTCCCCTTTAAAGATTATGTGTTATTTTTCTAAATATATTTTCTAAACTTTGTCCTTGAGCTAAATGTTTGGTATTATCATCAGCAACAACAATACCATTATTAATGATGATAGTCCTATCACAAATAGCTTCAACCTCTTGCATTATGTGGGTTGAGAGCAAAACTGTTTTGTCTCTACCTGTGTTTTTTATAAGCTCTCTAATCTCAACTAATTGATTTGGATCTAATCCAGAAGTAGGTTCGTCAAGAATTAAAACCTCAGGATCGTGAATCATTGCTTGAGCAATCCCTACCCTCTGACGATAGCCTTTTGAAAGAGCCCCAATTTTTTTATTCACCTCTTTTGTTAGACCAGTAAGCTCAATCATATATTCTGTTCTTTCCTTTGTTTGCTTACCCAAATTATGAATTCCTGAAATAAAATAGAGAAATTCTCTAACATACATATCGAGATATAAGGGATTATGTTCAGGGAGATACCCTATCTTTTTTCTTACTTCAATTGAATCATCAAAAATATTATATCCACATACATCAACATTGCCATCAGTGGGCGGAATAAAACATGTGATAATTTTCATCATAGTGCTCTTCCCTGCACCATTAGGACCTAAAAGCCCAACAATTTCTCCGTTGTTAATTCTTAGAGAAACATTATCTAATGCTTTTTGCTGTCCGTATATTTTTGTGAGGTTAGAAATTGTTATCGACATACTTATTCAATTTATAAATAATCTGCGAAATTAAAATAAAAAATGTACTTTTGCAAACTATAATATGAAATAATTGATGAAGATAACCGCAAAAGACAATATATCACTACTTAATTTGGTTTTGGAATCCTTTCCTGAAGTATCTATTTCAAAGGCAAAGAAAATGATAATTTATGGATGTATCTCCTATAGAAATGCAATTGTTAAAAGTCCAGAGTTAATAATCCGCAAGGGAGAAGAAATAGATTATTCGAAATATTCAGGAGGTAGACATATAGCAAGAGAAAAGACAGATGTGCCAATTCTTTTTGAAGATGAAGATATAATTGCAGTATTAAAAGCATCTGGTGTTCATGTGGATGCAAAACCAAATGAAAAAATAAAATCTCTTTATGCTTTAACAAAGAGTTATGTTAGAAGGAAATGGGGAATTAGACAAAACTTATTTATTGTTGAGACTCCAGAAGATGACGAAGCTGGAATCTGCCTATTTGCAAAATCTAAACAAGCTCAACTCATTCTAAAAAAAACCTTCCCACTTGCTGTTAAAGAATATCATGCTCTAATAGCTGGTAAACCTAAGCATAAAAATGACAAAATAAATATTTGGCTTAAAGAAGGCTCAAAGAATAGAATTTTTGTTGAAAAACCAAATGAAGAAGGAGCTCATCTTTGCATTGTTCAGTATGTAACAATTGATACATTTGATCAATATTCACATCTAATAGTAACTCCACAAACTTATTTCCCTTCACAAATTCGTTTTATTCTAAGTAGTATTGGGAATCCAGTTATTGGAGATCATCGTTTTGGAGCAAGACAAATTTCTGAAAATTGGTTAAAGCTCTATTGTATTTCTATCCAGATACAACACCCAGTAACTGGGAAAAGAATAAAGATTGAAACCTCTCTTCCTCTAACTTTCAACAAAGTTAACTTGCCAATATTTGCAGAAAAAGGAGGAAAGGAAATAAAATTGGAAAGAGAAGACCAACAAAATAAAATAGAAAAAGAAGAAAACGAAATACAATAAAAAAAGACTTATTGTCGTTAAGAATGGCTTAAGTTAAGAATTGGAGAGTTGTCCGAGTGGTTGAAGGAGCGCGCCTGGAAAGTGCGTAAAGCTCAAAAGGTTTTCAAGAGTTCGAATCTCTTACTCTCCGCAAAAAATATTTAAATAAAAAAATACCCTACAAACACAAAAAATTGTAGGGTTTATTTTTTTTAATAATTCTACTTATCTTCACTTAGTTTTTTGGTTGAAAGAAGTCCGCAAGCAGCAAGTATATCTTCACCACGGGATGCTCGGATTGTGGTTGGAAGATGAAAGTTTTCTAATTCTTCTTGGAAACGTTGCATTGTTTCTTCATCTGCTCCTTCCATATCAAACTCTGGTGTTTGATGATAGCGAATCAGATTTACTCTACATTCTATTCCTCTTAGAAGATAGGATATTTCTTTTGCATGAGAATAGGTATCATTTATTCCTTTCCAAACTATATATTCGAATGTTACTCTTCTTTGTCCATACCAATTATGCTTTCTTATTTCATCACAAACTTCTTCAATAGGGTATTTTTTCTCTATTGGCATTATTTCCATTCTTTCCTCATGAAATGGATTATGCATTGAAATAGCTAAATTACATTGGGTTTCATAAATAAAGTCAATCATTTTTGGAATTATACCAGAGCTTGAAACAGTAATTCTTCTTGGGCTCATTGCAAATCCCCAATCGGAAGTTAATATATTTATGCTCTTTATTACCTCATTGTAGTTATCAAATGGTTCTCCCATTCCCATATAAACTATATTACTTAACTCATCAAATTCAGGTAATGAACGAACAAAATTAATGATTTCTCCTGCACTTAGATTCCTTTTAAAGCCTTGTTTGCCTGTTGCACAAAATTTACAATTCATCTTGCATCCAGCTTGTGTTGAAACGCAGAGCGTAACTCTTGATTTATCGGGAATCATTACAGTTTCCACAAATACATCTTCATCGTATTTGTACAAGTATTTTGATGTTCCGTCATCTGAGGAAGTTTCTTCTATTGGAGAGATTAATCCTACTTCATATTTTTCAGATAATAATTCTCTTGCTTTTAGGGAGAGGTTAGTCATTGAATTTATATCTGCAACTCCTTTTAAATAAATCCAATCTGCTATTTGTTTTGCAGTGAATTTAGGTAAACCTATCTTTAGACAAAGGTCTTGTAATTCCTCTAATGTCTTTCCTAATAATGATTCTTTCATATAAATAACCTTCCTTGATATGTATTTCTTTCTAACATTCTTTGTTCTATTTGAGAAACTACTTCCTCATTTCTTATATTTCCCCAGCCTTCAATTGCACGAAATCGTGGTGGAACTTCTCCTGCAAATCGTTCAATTACTATTTCTGGATTTAATTTTTCTAAGAAATCAATTATAAACTCTTTATACTCTTCAAACGAAAAGAGGTGAAAGTCTTGTGGATTCTTTTGGTAATCTTCTAATATTGCAGTGTTTTTGAATAGTTGTAACTGGTGAAATTTAACTGATTTTAATCCTAAATGAGATAATATATTAGCCTCTTGAAGCATCTCTTCTTTTGTTTCTGAGGGTAATCCAAATATTATATGACCTCCAGTTTTTATTCCTCTTTTTACACTTTCTTCAATTGCCCACTTAGTTTGTGAAAAGTCATGACCTCTATTTATTCTTTTAAGTGTCTTATCCCAACAGCTTTCTATTCCAAACTCCAAGATAACGTAATAATCTTTTGATAACTCTGCAATATAATCAAGCTTTTCCTTATCAACACAATCAGGTCTTGTTCCTATAACTAAACCTATTATATTCTCATGACTAAGGGCTTCTTGATATAATTTCTTTAGTGTATCTATATCAGAATAGGTATTAGAATGAGGTTGAAAGTAAGCTAAATACTTATTTGCTTTCTCATATCGCCAACGATGAAATTCTATTCCTTCATCAATTTGTTGAGTAATTGACTTGGAAGGCTGACAATATGAAGGGTTAAATGCGTCATTATCACAGAAAGTACAGCCACCATAACCTGCTTTTCCATCACGATTTGGACAGGTAAAGCCTGCATCTATTGATAGTTTTTGAACTCTTGAGCCAAAAACTTTTTTAAAGTAATTGGAATAAGCATTATATGGTCTTGTAGTTTGCCAAGGATATATTGTTTTCTTTTCTGTTTTCACTAATTATTTCTTTAATTGTTGAGTCGGCTATTTTGCACTTTTTATACTTGGGAGAGCAAATCAACTATATGAATTGTTTTAAGATTTATTTTATGTTTATCAATATAGGTTTGGAGATGTAATAGGCATGATTGGTCTGTACTTACAATATATTCCGCTCCTTCTTCAATGACTTGTTCTATTTTCTTTTGTGCAAGAGCCATTGAAACTGGTTCATTAAAAAGGGTAAACATTCCTCCGTAACCACAACAGAAATTATTTGTATTTGCACTTACTATTTCTAATCCTCTAACATTTTGAAGCAAAAGTTTTGTTTCCTCCACTAAATTATATTCATTCAAAGAATGACAGTTATAATGTATTGATACTTTATGTGGAAAATATGCCCCAACATTCAAAGTATGTGTTATGTCAACTAAGAATTCTGTAATATCTACTATTTTATCATTAATATTTTTATACAGATTGTGATTTGAAGTGTTAAAAAATAATTTGCCCATATTATTCTTTACATATCCTATGCATGAGGTTGAGCAACCAACAATATAGTTTCTTATGCTAAAATCATTAATAAATTTTTCTCCTATCTCTTTTGCTTCTTCCCAATTTCCATTATCATAAAGCAATCTTCCACAACATGTTTGACTATCATTATATTCAACTTTATGTCCTAGTTTTTCGAGTAAATTAATCAAATTTATAGCAGTTTGAGGAGTAAATTGATCAACGCAACAGGGGATAAAAACTTCAACATTCATAATTATTATTTTGTACAAAAATACTAAAAACTACGTTACAAATAGCTTTTATATATAATTTTACTAATCTTGGAAAAAGAAATATAGACTTTCTATAAACTAAAAAACTTTTAATAAAAACTTTTCCTAAATCATCATCCTTTTTTAAATAATAATATATATCTTTGCTCCATAAAATCAATCGAAAATGGAACATCAGTATGAAAAGTATTGTCATAATTGTGGTGCAATTATTGATAAACAAACAGATTTATGCCCTAAATGTGGAGCCAGACAAGCAAATTTTCAAAATGCTCAAACAAATGTAAATATCAATGTTAATCAACGTTGGTTAATAACTGTTTTGTTATGCGGTTTCCTTGGAGTTTTTGGAGCACATCGTTTCTACACAAATCATATCCTTTCAGGTATTTTACAATTAATCACTTGTGGAGGTTTGGGTATTTGGTGGATAATAGATTTAATACTTATTATCATAGGTCAGTTTAAAGACAAAGAAGGTAATTATATCAAAATGTAATTTAATCCATAACTCTTCTTTTATCAATATCAATTTTTTCTATGTCTAAGAAAATAATCTTTTTAATATTCAGTTTTTTTTGGTGTAGTCTTATATCTTTTTGTCAGCAAAATAAAGTTATTCCAACAGAAAAAATAATTGGGACAAACCATGTAACAAAAAATGAAATTAAGGCAAAAGAATTTCTTTTTACTAAAAGAGTGCATGATTTCTACATTGACTCAATAAATAATTATGCTATAATCCAATTTCGCAATACTGAAAGAGATGATGAAAGTATTGATAATGAAGGATCTGTTATACTTTTTGACTTAAATGATAGTTCCATTAAATGGGAAAACAAATTTGATTTTTCAGATGAAAACTTATACTTTAATGATAGCTTAATCATTAATTATACTTCCAATAAAATGTATTTGTGGGACCTAAGTAGCGGAGAAAATATATGGGAAGCGAATAATTCATTATACTACTTATTCAAAGACCAAAAGATTGCCTTAGCATACAATTCTTCTTGGGGAAAAAGCTCCAATAAACTTGAAGGAATTGATATTAAGAGTGGGGAAAAAGTTTGGGAAAGAAAAATTTCGACAGATGATGGTTGGGATAATATTTATTCCATAAATGATTCTATTGTTATTATTTACTCTAATGGATTTCATACTCTCAATCTAAATGACGGCAAAGGGATTGATTTTGTTTCAAAAACAAATTATAAAAATTACACATATCTTATTCTAACAAATGCATTAGGAATTACTCTTGGAATCCTTACAGGAGTTTTTACTTATACTTATGACGAACCAATTGTTACAAGTGATATACAATCCAAAATATTAATTGATAGTTCATATTTGTTCTATGCTTCAAGACATAATCTTTACAAACTTAATCAAGATGGGACTATTGTATGGAATAAAAAATTGAATAAGAAAAAAATCAGTAACTCAACTCTATTTAAAAAGGATAGTATAGTTTATATGATAAATAATGGATATGCAATAAAAAATGGAGTTAAAGTAAATTATGGAACCACTTCTTTAACGGCATACAATACTTATTCTGGCAATCAAATTTTTTATAGCCCTTTTGTTGATAAGAAGAAGAAAGATGATATGATTTTGGATTACAAAGTTGAAAAAGATGAGATTGTTTTTCTTTTCAAAAAGAGTATTGCAAGGTATTCTCTAATAGATGGAAAGTTTATTTCAGACAGGAATTTTAACATTAAAGAATATGGGGATATGGTTTCATTTATTGAAGATAATATATATCACAAAGACAATTTGTATTATAGTAAAATAACAAAAACATACCCTAAAAATTATAATATTTTTACTAACTTTGGCTTAGCATTAAGTTTAAATGAAAAATTTGAAACTCAAGCCCTTCTTGAATACAAAGACCTATATTTTCTTTCATTAAGAGCAAAGACCTATGAGATATTGACTAATGATTCCCTAATTTCAATTATAAATAATAATGGAAAAACAATAACAGAACTTACTTTACTAAAAGATGTTGTTATAATTAGAGATAAACTATTTGGGAAAAAAGAAAATAGCTTATTTATGTTTGATTTAAACGAAGAATAATTTTCTTTAATCTTCGTTTAAATTTTTTTATTCTTAGATTCAATTTTAAAATCAAAAGAAGCTCTTGTTAGCTAAATGCTATTTAAGATTTCCCTAAGGAATTTTATTTTATTTTTATCTGTAAACTCTATAGCATATTCCTCAATTTCAGAGCCTTTTCCCATAGATATTTTTGTATTTCTATAAATCATTTTACTTTGTATAGTTGTTTTAGCGCTTAGATGAAAATGCTTAACTCCCGTTCTTTCATAGATTTCTTTTGCATTTTGATAACTAACACCAGAACCAACCATAATTTCAATTCTGTTTTTTGATTGGGTTTGGATTTGCGAAATTCTATCTAATCCATTAATAACTAGGTTTTCTCCCCCTGAGGTCAATATTCTATCGCATCCACATTCAAGAATATCTTTAAATGATTGAACATAGTCTTTTGTCATATCAATTGCTCTATGAAAACATACTTTCATTGGATGTGCAAAATCTACTAATTGCTTAGTTCTTTCTTTATCAATCGTTCCATCTGAGTTTAGAATTCCAAACACAACTCCCTCAACATTCTTTTCTTTGCAATAGGAAATATCACGTTTCATTGATTCATATTCTATATAAGAATAGCAAAAATCTCCACTTCTTGGGCGAATCATAACCATGGTTTTAATATTGAGTCTTTCTTTTACCATTTCAATTAAAGAAGCAAACGGTGTTAACCCCCCTTCACTTAGTGCAGAACAAAGCTCTATTCTATCTGCTCCTCCTTTTTCGGCTTCAATTGCCATCTCAATTGAGCTAACACAAACTTCAATCTCAAATCCTTTATTCATTATTTTTATTTATTATTGATTTTTCACACTATTAAGTTCTCCCTCTAAAGAATTTATTTTTTTAACAAATTCCCTGTAAGCTTCATTTTCCGTATTAAATGGTCTATGGTTTTTCATCTTTTGGAGTTGTTCAAAACGACAACATAACTCAATTGTTTTAATATTAAAGTAGGTTTGTTGGAATTTTTCCCAAATATAATCAATAGCAAATTTGTTTGGATGTAACATATCCTCTGAATAAAACCTATAGTCCCTAAGATCATCCATAAGAATTTCATATGAAGGAAAATATTCTACTTTTTTGTTTTGCTTACAAATCTCTTGAGTGGCTATATGTAGTATTGATTTACTTATTTGATTTTCCCTATAACCATCTCTCCAATGTCTAACTGGAGAAATGGTAATTATAATTTTTGAATTACTATTTACATTTATAGAAAAAAAGGAATCTATGCTATTAGTTAAACTATCCACGATTTCTTTGATAGAAAGAAGTCTTTTTGTAAAAAGAGAGGGATTGAGTTTATGACAGTTTCCCATTACTCTATTTGTATCATTATGTATATATACCCATGAAGATCCAAGAGTTATGAATAAATATCTAGATTTTTTAATGAATTGATTGCTTTTTTCTATTCTGGAATTTATTATCTCTAAGAGCTCTTGTTTGGATCCTGATTTGAAGTCTCCATGAAGAGAATAAGCTTTCCAGAAGTCTCCAGCAAAAACTATATCCTCATTTTCAAAAAATTTCTTTTTACAAATACTTTCAATACATTCAGAAATAGTAATTGGATTATATATTATTCCAAATGGATTTATATCGGTAGTGAAACCATTTTCAATTAATTTCTCTCCAATTGTTTGAGTAAAACATGAGCCTATTAAACTTATGAAATCAGTGTGTTGTATGGTTTGCAGTTTTTTTTCAGGACTTATTTCTGTTCTAAGAATCATAAAGCTACTTTTTTTATTGTTTAGAGTAAAAGAATAATTTTTACTTAAAATAAACATCTAATAAGTGCAAAAATATCATTGTTTTTCTTAATTATGAAAAATTGCAGCTTTTTTGTTAGGCTTTTGAGCTGAATTTGCTAACTTTGCAGTCTAAAAATAATAAGTTTCTATGATAAGTAATCAACCTGTTAACTTTGCAACGGCTAAAGAATTAGGCCTATTGCCAGAAGAGTTTGACCAGATTTGTAGCATTCTTGGACGTACTCCAAATTTTACCGAGTTAAGTATTTACTCAGTTATGTGGAGTGAACATGCTTCATATAAAAATTCTATTAAACAAATAAAAACATTACCTCGAGAAGGAGACCAGTTAATGGTTAAGGCCGGAGAAGAGAATGCAGGGATGGTTGATGTTGGGAATGGAATTGCATGCGTTTTTAAAATTGAGTCACATAACCATCCATCTGCAGTTGAACCATATCAAGGTGCGGCAACAGGTGTTGGAGGAATAAACAGAGATATTTTTACAATGGGTGCTCGCCCTATTGCACAACTGAATTCTCTTCGTTTTGGAGATATTGATAATCCACATACGCAATGGTTATTGAAAGGAATTTCTAAAGGAATTGGTGATTATGGAAATGCTTTTGGCGTTCCTGTTGTTGGAGGAGAAGTGTTTTTTGATCCTTGCTATGAACAAAATCCATTGGTTAATGCCATGAGTGTTGGGATTATGAAAAAGGAGGATTTGATTTCTGCAGTTTCAAAAGGAGAAGGAAATCCAATCTATATAGTTGGTTCTGCGACAGGCAAGGATGGAATTCATGGAGCTACATTTGCATCAGCTGATGTAACAGAAAATTCCGCTGATGATATCCCTTCAATTCAAGTTGGAGACCCTTTTCAAGAAAAATTATTATTGGAAGCAACTTTAGAATTAGGAAAGAGTGGAGCAGTTATTGGTATGCAAGATATGGGAGCAGCGGGAATTATTTGTTCTACATCTGAAATGAGTGAAAAAGGGGGAAGTGGTATGGATATTTTCTTAGATAAGGTTCCGCTTCGTCAAAAAAATATTGAGCCATGGGAAATTCTACTTTCTGAAAGCCAAGAAAGAATGCTTGTTTGTGTTGAAAAAGGAAAAGAAAAAATTGTTGAAGAAATATTTAAGAAATGGGATCTAAATTGTGCAAATATTGGTTTTGTAACAAATGGAGATAGTTTAAGATTCTTCTGGAATGAAGAATTAGTTGCTCAAGTTCCTGCGTCAACATTAGTTCTTGGAGGAGGAGCACCCCAATATGATAGGGAGTCCAAAGAACCAGCTTATTTTTCAGAAACATTCAAATTTAATATTGATGAGGTTAAAGAACCAAATTTAGATGAATGTAAGAGTATAGCTGATTTTATAGTTCAGCATCCCAATATCGCTTCAAAAAGATGGGTTTACGAACAATATGATTCAATGGTAGGAACACGTAATATGTCAACCAATAGACTTTCTGATGCAGCTGTTGTTAATTTAAAGGAAACAGATAATGGAATTGCGATGACAACTGATTGTAATGGTCGTTATGTTCATGCTAATCCAGAAATTGGGACACAAATAGCTGTTGCTGAAGCTGCAAGAAACCTTGTATGTACTGGGGCAGAACCATTAGCAATAACAAATTGTTGTAATTTCGGAAATCCATATAATCCTGAAACATATTGGCAGTTTACTAATTCAATAAAAGGGATGGGAAAAGCTTGTAGGAAATTTAATACTCCAGTTACTGGGGGTAATGTTAGTTTCTATAACCAAGCATCAATAAATGGAAATGTTGAATCTGTTTTCCCAACTCCAGTAATAGGAATGATTGGAGTTGTAGAGAAGAAACTACAAACAACCCTTGATTTCAAAAAACACGGTCAAACAATATATTTATTAGGGAAGGTTGTAGATGATATTAACTGTTCTGAATATTTGTATTCATATAAAGGAATCAAATCTTCTCCTGCTCCATATTTCGACCTTGAAGAAGAATATAATTTACATCATGCTCTTAGTGGACTAATTCTTGAAGGACTAATTTCTTCGGCTCATGATGTTAGCGATGGAGGTTTATTTACATCCTTAATTGAAAGTGCTATGCCAAATAATTATGGTTTTGAAATTCTAACTGATAGTGAAATTCGTCTTGACTCTTACCTTTTTGGAGAAGCACAAGGAAGAATAGTTGTTACTATTGATCCTGATAAAGAAGAAGCTTTCTTAGATATGATAGGTCTAACAGGCGTCCCATGTTGCACAATTGGATCTGTAACCAAGGGAGAGATAATTATTGATGATGAAAACTTCGGAAATATAAGAGATTATAAAGTAAAATACGATAATTCTTTCTCAAAAAGGATGGAAAAATAACATTGAAAAAAAGAATTAAGAAAATGAAGAAAATTATTGTATTATCCCTTGCTTGCTTTTTGAGTTTTATGAGTTTTTCTCAATCCCAAAATCAGGGAATAAATGCTCAAATGCTCGAAAAAATTAAACAGAGTTATAATAATTCCTTTCAAGACAAAGCTTTGCGTAATGCCATTTCAAATAATCCAATTGATAAATTGGTTACTAATCTTGAAAACGAATCAAATTACGATACCTATTTTTCTAATAGGGTAAAAACCAAAGGGATTTCTGACCAAAAATCATCTGGACGCTGTTGGATGTTCGCCGGCTTCAATGTTCTGAGGTCTGAAATGATTTCAAAATTCAATTTAGGTGATTTTAATTTCTCTCATAATTATCTATTTTTTTACGACCAATTAGAAAAATCAAACCTATTCTTATCTTTAATAATAAAACATAAGGAAGAAGCCTTAGATAGCGAAAATAATAAATGGTTATTGAAGAATGTACTGTCGGACGGTGGTCAATTTACAGGAGTAAGTGACTTGGTTATGAAATATGGATTAGTACCCTCAAGTATTCAACCCGAAACCTATAATTCTGAAAACACCAGAACAATATCCAATCTAATAACCCTTAAACTTAAAGAATTTGCCTTGGAGTTAAGAGGAGCAAAAGTCAATGAAATTGAAACGAAAAAAATTGAAATGCTTTCTACAATTTATAGGATGTTAGTTTTAGCCTATGGAGAACCTATTAGTGAATTTAACTATACTCTACGTGATGCTTCTGGGAAAGAAATATCAACTGAAAAATATACACCTAAATCTTTCTACGAAAAATTTATAGCAAAAGATTTAACCAAGGAATATGTAATGCTAATGAATGACCCTACTCGTCCTTATAATAAACTCTATGAAATTGAGAACGACCGCCATGTAGTTGATGGTTATAATTGGAGATATATTAATTTGCCAATTGAGGACATTAAGAAAATTGCAATTGAATCTATTAAGGATTCTATTATGATGTATTTCTCATGTGATGTAGGTAAATTCTATAATAGACAAAAAGGGCTGTTGGATTTGAATAATTACGACTATGGTTCTTTGATGGGGACAAGTTTCTCTATGGATAAAAAACAAAGGATTCAAACTTTTGCAAGTGGATCTTCACATGCTATGACTCTTTGTGCAGTGGATTTAGACAAAAATGGCAAACCAAAAAAATGGTTGGTTGAAAACAGTTGGGGCAATAACGCCGCTTGGCAGGGTCATCTAATAATTACAGACGAGTGGTTTAACGAATACATGTTCCGCCTTGTTGTGGAGAGGAAATATATATCTTCCAAAATATTAGATATCTTAAATCAAGTTCCTATTATTCTTCCACCTTGGGATCCAATGTTTGCTGAAGATATTGATTAGAAATATAATTGTTCTATGTTTGCAGGTTAAAAGTTTTTTTATGAAGATTAGAATTATATTTGTTCTTATTATATTTTTTTCTATCAATTCTTATTCTCAAGAAATCGATTCTATAAACCAATTAGAATCTAATTATTTATTAGATTTAGAAATACAAGATGAAGAATCTGAAGTTGATGAAGAATCAATGGAAATTGGAGCTAAGGACGAAGAAGCATTGCAATCTGTTAAGTTTTCAGAAGGATTGCTTAGCTACATTAATCTCTTGAGAGATAAGGATAGTTTGGTTTATCATTTTTCCAAAACAATTGGCGAAAACGAGATATTACCTACTGTTGATCAGTTTAACAAACTAAATATTGAGAGAATGTATGAAGTCATTTTTCATCCTAATAAAAATAAAGTTATGTATGTAAGAGAAATGATACTTAATGAAAACCAAGCTTGGGATTATATTTATGAAAATATTTTTGACCTAAATGGAGTAGAAAGACTCTTTATAAGGCATTATAGCACTTTTAATTCTGTTTGTGCAGAAGTAGCTTTTGAACTGTCTGAATATTTCTTTAATGAACAAAATGAGCTTATAAAGAAAACTTATTCAATTGTTGATGGGCAACATAACCCAATAAATATTAACGATTGTTGGATGGATAGGGAAGAATATTTAAGATATAAAAACTTCGACGAACTTAATTCAAATTTAAAATTAAATTTAGGAGGACTTCCTAAAAATAATTCCTTTGATAAAGAAGATATTGAAGTTCCTACTCAAGAAGAAATATCTAAACCAATAAACGTAGAAAAGGAATAATTTTATGAGATTAGTGATTGATATTGGGAATACAAGAGCAAAGGCTGCTGTTTTTTCTTCAAGGACAATGGTTTTTGTTGAATCATATAATAGTATTTCTCTTAACGATATCAAAAACATAATTGAAAAATTTCCAACAATAAAAAAATCAATTTATTCTTCGGTATCAAATAATTACAATGAAGATATCCAAGATTATTTGAATCACAAAACTCAATTTATTAATACGGAAAAGGAATTGTTTTATCCGATTAATAATAAGTATCTTTCTCCAAAAACATTAGGAAAGGATAGGTTGGCAGGAGTTATAGGTGCTAAAAGTTTGTTTTCTGATAACGATTGTTTAGTTATTGATGCAGGCACTTGCATTACAATTGATTTTATTGATAAAGAAAACAATTATTATGGAGGTTCAATTTCTCCAGGAATTAATATGAAATATAGGGCATTAAATACTTTTACTGGGTTTTTGCCGTTAATAATTGATAAATTTAAAAACGAAGACATAATTGGAACAAATACGCAAGGTTCAATAAAGTCCGGAGTATTAAACGGAACAATAATGGAAATAGAAGGATTTTTGAGACACTACTCATTGATACATCCTGAATTAAAAATATTATTTACCGGAGGAGATGCTAAATATCTCCAAACATATTTTAAAGAAATAACAATACTTGAAGAGCATTTAGTTCTTCTTGGTTTAAATATTATACTTGACACCAATGCATAAAATAAGAATTATTTATCTATTTGTTTTTGTAGCAATAATTGCTTCATTTCCAAACATAGCTCAAGCACAAACATCAATTAGCTCTCCTTATTCTCGCTTTGGAATAGGAAATGTCAACATTTTTAATAACCCCATAAATAATGCTATGGGAGGAGTTGGTTATGGCTTTCAAAGGAACAATTCCATAAATTATATGAATCCAGCATCATATGCAGGAATTGATACAACTTCATTAGTTTTTGATATTGGTTTTTATTCGGAATGGCTATCCATTAAAACAGATCAATACAAATCAACTGGGAATAACACAAGCCTATCTCATATATTAATAGGTTTTCCAGTTGGCAGTAAATTGAAATTTGCATTAGGGATAATGCCTTTGTCTTCTGTTAATTTCACAACAATAAAAGATTCTATTTCTCCTGAAACTGGAAAATATAGAGAAACATATACTGCCGACGGCGGACTCAATAAGGCCGCATTAGGATTTGCCTACGAGCCTATAAAAAATTTATCCTTTGGTGTGAATTTTGAATATGTATTTGGAAACTATTATAAAGCCTCAACTATATCTTTCCCAGACTCTTCTTATATGTTTTCTTCAAGGGTTGAAAACAATTATCACGTTAGAGCATTTAATTTAAGCTTTGGGGTTCAGTATTTTCAACCTCTTAAAAATGGAGATAGATTAGGAGTAGGTATTGTTTATGACTATCTTTCTAAGTTTCCAACAGATAATATCCTATCAAGTTATACTTTTACAACAAGCGCAGGTTTAGAATATTTAAAAGATTCAATTTTAGAAGTTAAAACTAACAATTCAATTACATATCCATCAATAATTGGATTAGGATTTTCATACGAAAGACCAAATAAATTCTTTTTTGGAATTGATGGCAGATATGAAACATGGTCTGATTTTTTATTTCAAAAGAATTACCAGAACAATAACTTAGTCAACAATCTAAAGATTTCAGTTGGAGGAGAGTGGAAACCTGATGCTTATGGTAGCTTCTTTAAAAAATCAATTTATCGTTTTGGCTTTTTCTATGATGATGGAATGTTAGAATTAAATAATACAAGAATAAATCAATATGGTATAAGTTGTGGATTTGGCTTCCCAATCAAGAAATCAAACACAATGATAAACTTAAGTTTAGAATATATAAAAAGAGGAACAACACAAAATAATTTAATTCAAGAAGATTACTTCCGTTTAGGATTGTCTTTTTCGGCTAAAGATTTATGGTTCTTTAAGAGAAAATATCAATAAAAATTTAATCAAAAATAGAATAGAAAAGTAAATGAAAAAGATTGTAAAACTATTTATGTTAATTGTAGTAGTTAGTATTGCTACTACAAGTTATGCTCAAAAATTTGGTGAAACTCCAAAAGACAGTGTAGATTGTATTATGAATAACTCTTTATACCAAGAATTTTATAATCAAAAGAATTATAAAGATGCATATGAGCCTTGGAAAAATGCAGTTATAGCTTGCCCTAAGAATCATGTTAATTTATATATTCGTGGAGCAGTTATTCTAAAAAATCTATTTGCACAATCACAAACGCCTCAAGATCAACAAAAATATCTTGATGAGCTAATGTCACTATATGACAAAAGAACTGAAGCATTTGGACAAGAAGCAAATAATATTGCACGTAAGGCTAAAGATTTGTCTGACCTGTCTCCTAACGAAAAAGAAAGAGTTTATAATCTCTATAAAGAAGCAGCTCAAAAGGGTGGTGAAAAAGGAATTGACCTTGATGATCAATATAAACC
>Ga0265294_10004150_pt1 | contig 18196 bp, 19 predicted proteins | sample MunlanPumphouse3_FD_192504 | JGI IMG/M metagenome (GOLD analysis project Ga0265294, IMG submission 192504) | Groundwater microbial communities from a municipal landfill in Southern Ontario, Canada - Pumphouse #3 | ecosystem: Environmental > Aquatic > Deep subsurface > Groundwater | place...
TCGGCTAAGAGCTCCTATAGCTCCAAAGCGAACGAAATCATCCTTGGATCCGAGTGCAAGAACGAGAACTTCCAGCGCCTTCTTTGACCCAATCTTCACCAGTGCGTCCGTAGCCTCCAGGCGGACAGCCCGGTTCCTGTCTCCGAGAGCATCTGTAAGTACTTCCACTGCTTTTTCGGACCCTATCAAGCTAAGAGCCTTTACGGCTTCTATTCTCACGGAATAATCCTCATCTCCAAGTGCAGCCGTCAGAGGGGCAAGCGCTGTCCTGGATTTCGTTTCTCCAAGAATTCTTACAGCCTCTCTTTTTATGCCTGTATCCCTATTTTCAAGTACTTTTGAACTGGCTTCAATTCCACAGGCACCAAGGCTTCCCAGGCTGTGAATTGTCCTTATTTTTTCCACTGTATATCTACTGTCAAGCCTGGAGGCAAGTGTTAAGCATAATTTCTTTTTTGTTTCAGGGCTTGCTTTTCCTGCACATTTTGAGGCAAGGTCTAAATTCCCACAGGAAATCATGGAATTTACCAGTTCATCCCCTGATTCGACCATCTCAGATGTAAATATAACCGTATTTTTCCACTCCGGGTGCAGGTATGCTTCTGAAATATCCTTTCCTTCATCAAGGAATGTTTTCAGTTTTAAAGCCGCAAAAAATTCCTGAAAAGACCTGTCTATTCCGAACCTTACCTCTGAACGGGTTCTCGACAGCAGGCCAAGTTCAAAACAGGTTCTGAGAAGCCTTCTGGCTTCTGCTTTTTTTGCTTCTGCCTTTTTAATTATTATTTCTTCGCCGGTGCTTATTTCTTCACTCTCTCTTTTAACAGGCGTTTCTCTTTTGACAGGCATGCCGTGCCTGGCATATTTTTCTGCCAGTTCAAGGGCATAACCGTACCTGCATGAAATCTCTTTCCTGCGCTGGATTTTAAATGCCAGGTCCATTAGAAAATTTTCCAGCTCTTTTCTCCATACATCCGCTCCTTCCGTTTTTATACTCCCGGGGTGAGTATTTCCAGAGCCATAGGAGTCTGCTTTTATCCGATAATTCATGAAAAGTTCTGAAACGAAATCAATGTAAAGTTCTGCCCGGCTGGAAGGAATAGAGTCAGAATCAAAAGGAACAGGCTCCCTGTCAGACCTTTTCTTTCCCGCGTTCTCCATTTGAGCGATTGAAATCCTTATCCAGAGCTGGAGCAAAAAGGGGTTACGGAGAAAAGGATGTGAATTAATCTTATTCAGGACCCTGGCTTTCAAAAGTTTAGCCTGCCTCTTATTGGGGACGTAATTATCTATAAAAAGCCCTGTTTTTTCATCTGATAATTTTTCAAGTTCGCAGACCGCAAATGTGCTTTTTATATTCCCCGAAGGTCCGTGCCTTGAAGCAATAATGTACCTGCAGTCTTCATGATCCGAAATAAAGTCAGAAATTTCTTTAAAAGGGGAAAAATAATCTGAAGGCGAAAGCATGTCCAGCCCGTCCAGAAGCAGTACGGCTTTGCCCTGGAGTAATTTCCTGAAATCGGTCCCTGATATCCCCTTTTCCTTCGCTTCTGATTTCAGGTAGTTATAAAATGAGCCTTTAGTATAGGAATCAAGAGTCACATAAAGAGGGAAGTATTCCTCTTTTTCCTCAAGGCAGGTTCGGGAAAAAATAAAATTAAGCCATTTAAGCGTGAATGTTTTTCCCGAACCTGCCTCTCCGCAAATTAGAAGGTTTTTTTCTTTTTCTACAAGCTGTGAAATCCTGAATTCGTGCACCAGATAGAGTTTTTCTTCGAAAAGCCGGCGTGTGATTGTCAACGTCTCCCTGGCAGACAGTTCAACATAAAAATCGCATATTTTATTTCTGTTTTCTACCGTCTCTTTTTCCAGTATCGTGTTTTTCAGGTAATTTTCCAGCTCCTCATTTACCTTTATTCCAGTCTCAGGCATAAGAATCCCAGCATTTTCATAAAGATTCTATCATTTTCTTAAAGAGTTTATCATTTTCTTAAAGAATTTATCATTTTCTTAAAGAATTTATCATTTTCTTAAAGAATTCATCATTTGTAGAAGACCGATGAAATCCCCTGCTACTTCTCCACCGAGCAGCCGATAAATCTCGATTACATGCTCAGGGAGGACGATACCATCAAAATCCTAAGGTTTCATTTTTCTTCTCCTTTGAGCACTTCGCGGTAAAGCCCATTATTATAAGAGACAGAAACAACCACGAGTTTACTTTTCATTCTGATACACTCCCTATGCTGTTAAGATTCTGCAGAATTTTTCCAGGCTTGGTTTTTACTCTATGTTTTTATAAACATTATGTTATAAAATAGCTATTTATTTTCCCTGCTAATGTTAGTATGGCAGCCTTATGTTTTGCCCGGAATATCTGAACCTGGCTAATGTCCTGGGACCCCACAGGAACGTCACTACCGCAGCTAAAATTGCAGTGATCACTCCGGTAATAACCGGGTCATAATGTGAACCATAATTTGGAAACAGAAACTCGCTGACATTCATCATGTCGTGAAAGAGAACTGCTGCAAATACACTTTTTCCAGTATTGTTATAGAGCCAGAAAATAATGATTCGAAGTGCTACTGTAGAGATAAATTGTCCTGCAGTCCATGTCGCAGTATGGTGAGTTTGAAAATGCCATCCCGCAAGATGCCACATCCCCCATATCGACCCCATGAGAATTCCAGCTCCTGATGCACCCCAGCGATGCTGCATGGGGTCAGCTGCATATCCCATCCAGCCTGCTTCTTCAAATACAGCAGCAATAAAGAACATGACAAAAAACAGAGGAATCGCCAGAACAGGAATGTGAGGCTCGGGAAGCGGCTTTCCCATAAAACGCATTACCAGATAAGATAGCAGCATAATGGCTGGCATCAACAAAAAGATAGGCAGGTACCAGATCTTTGGATTTATTTTTCTATAATTGAGAGTCTTTTTCAATAGCTCCTTTATTCCTTCAAATTTGCTTTCTTTATAAACAAGTATCGAAGCTGCTATGAGCGGGCAAACTAACATAAAAGAACTCACAGGAAGATTTATCGGGAGAGGCAGTGGCCTTCCGCCAAACAACAGAAACGGAATTGAAAGAGCGAAAATTAATACAAAGAAGGTTAAAGGAGACTTCTCCGATGATACATCGCTGCTCATGTCCTGTGACCCCTGATGTTTATTTCTCCCATGTCGAAAATGGTTTTTTCTGCTCTTTTTTTCTGCTCTTCAGATATGTCTAAACATCTTTGAGGAGAGTTTTTCCCGGCCTTCGTAGTGGGGATAGCACTCATTGAGGAACAACAGCAATTGCATCCATCTCTACCAGAAAATCAGGGTTTGCCAATCCTGACACGAACATAGCGGTTATGACCGGTGGGTCAGGTCTTCTGCCCCAGAATTTCTGGAACGCTTCAAAACCTGGCTGGAGAGGTTGCCCCTGGACTACGTATAAGTTCCATTTGACTACATGCTCCAGTTCAGCGCCTCCAGCTTTCAGCGCTGCTTGCAAATTGGCTAAAACCTGCTCAGTCTGCTTTTTGATGTCCCCTTTTCCAACAATTGTCCCGGAAGCATCTACTGCGTCCTGACCTCCAATGTAAATCGTTTTCACCTGACCGGTTACTGCAACTACGTTTGTGAATGCCGGGTTTTTGTGCAGATCGTCAGGATTTATATAAGAAACCTGCCCTTTAGTTGAATCTATCATCGTTGAAAATCCCCCAATTACATATGTTTTACCTTACAGAGAAAATAACAAACGGTTTGCTGTTTTGCAGAAATGTCCTTTAAGAAAGCTGCTGGACAATATCCACAAACGTCCGGTTCATTGTCCCTTATGTGCCTGCTTTAGCTTTTCTATGTCAATTTTATCCATCTGAAGCATTGCTTCCATAACTCTTCTGGATTTTTCAGTATCAGGGTCACTCAACAGTTCTCCCAGAACAGTGGGAACTATTTGCCACGAAATGCCGTATCTATCTTTAACCCATGCAGGACCCTGTTTTTCTCCGTCCAGAGAGAGTTTCTCCCACAACTCATCTATTTCTTCCTGAGTCTCGCAGTTGACAAAAAACGATATGGCTGGTGAGAAAGTAAATTCTGGGCCGCCGTTTAACGCAATGAATTCCTGTCCTTCAAGCTGGAATGTCATGGACATCACAGCTCCTTTCGGCCCGGGCCCTGCTTCTCCATAGCGCACAGTGCTTAATATTTTTGAATTCTTAAAAATGGAAATATAGAAGTTAACCGCTTCCTCAGCCTGGCTGTCGAACCATAAAAATGGGGTGATTTTTTGCATGTATTTTTCTCCGGACTTATTATTTTAAACAGTTTTTTCTTTCAATGGAAGTTTTATTTTTTCATTTTTTCCAGCAACTCATCAAGACGTTCATAAGAATCATTGATACCTTCTTCCATACCTGACTGAAGCATACCATCGCGGTCTTCAATCGTCTGGAAGACAGAATGAGATGTTAATTTTGTCCTGTCACCTGGCAACGCTTCAAATCTCGCTGTGTCAAGGATGACATGCCCTTTTTCCGGAAGCCCTTCAAATTCAAAGGTACTGATTATTCTTTCCGGTTCTGTAACATCGTGGTTTACCCCGTGAAATGCATACTCATTTCCTTCCGGGTCTTTCTGGATATACTGCCATGAACCGCCGTTTTTCGGTTCAAATATCTTAAGAGCCGTTGTGAACCCTCTGGGTCCAATCCATTGTGTATAAAGATCCGGGTCTGTAAATGCTTTAAAAACAAGCTCTCGCGGAGCATCAAATTCCCGTGTGATAATAATCTCCTGCTTTCCAGGTTCTGCAGTAATCCTGGTAGGATTATTTTTTGCCATTTCCCCATACCCCTTCAATGAGCTAATCCGTAGTTTGAAAACAGAAAGTATGAAGCCTTTTTTCCCATCAGTGCTTCATTCACCTTTCCCATGTAACTATAAATCGCGTCCTACAAAAAGGCTACCGTATTAAATGGAGGTATTTCTAAACCGTTTGGCAAAGTGTATGTTCAGGTCTATAGTAAGTGTATGCTCAGGTCTACAATTGAACTGATACAGAGCGCATTTTTGTTTTTATATTCACAGGAACTTATAACAAATTTCCTCACCGGTAGCCAGACTGATTATTTAAAAACCGAGGTTCAAAAAGTAGTTTTTGATTTTTGGGACTGATCCCTTATCATTGAAAGCAGACTCAGCCAAAAAAGTAATTAAAAAAGGAAGTTACAGTTTTTCTATTTTTTTCCTGGCATGAAAGTACTTCCAGATACTTTCATTTTTTGTGCCTGTTATTCCAAGAATTTCATGCCTGTTTTTTGTAAAAATCCAGTGCATTCAATGCAAATCGAGAATAAGCAGCAGGGCCCCCTCCCATTTCGAGGGCCACATCTATAGTCTCATATATCTCTTTATCTGATGCACCTGTTAAACAGGCCTGTTGGACATGCCATTCTATACAGGGCTCACATTTGGTAACAATAGAAATAGACAGGGCCATGAGTTCCTTATGTTTCCGTGAAAGGCTGCCAGCTTCAAATGCTTTCTTTTCTAACTCCAGAAATGAGTTATAAGTACTGCAATTTTCTAAAAATCGGGAATGATATTGTTTTCTATCATTCATACTTTGATTCATTTTATCTTTGACGAATGCATCCATGCGATCACATCCTGATCTACAGTATTAATCAAACATTTACTTGATTATTTCTTCTCAGAATCTAACATTTACTTGATTATTTCTTCTCAGGCTTAAAAACGGGATTAATTCTAAGTAATTCAGTTCTAATGCAAGCAAAGTTTTCAAAAATGATTTTTATAATCCGAAATCGATTTATAACTTCAATCCGGCATTTAGAGGAAAAACTAAGGGTTATGGAGGGCTCATTAATAAAAAGAGCTCATTAATAAAAAGCCTGGAATAAATCAATTTTTTAATGAATCGAGTATGATTAGAATATCTCTTGTGTGAGGGACTTTTTGTTCACCACTTTCAAATGCCTGTATTTTACGGGTGAAGCAATTATTCCGTATCCCTAACTTTTTCTATCACTTTCTTGTTGTATGAGTTTACGACGTCGCTCCGGGTAATGAGACCCAGGAGTTTTGTCTTTTCCTCGTGGTCCACGACAGGAAGCCTGCCTATCTGCTTTGATCCAAGGCGTCTGAGAACGGCTTCAAGGGTTTCGTCGGGATAGGCTACTTCTACGGTGCGGGTAGCGATGTCCCCTATTTTCTTGTCAACTTCTCCATACTTTACTTTGCTGCGGAGGTCTGAAAGTGTTACTATCCCTGAAAGTTTGCCTTTTGAATCCAGCACCGGAAAACCGGCATGACGGCTCGCCTGCATGAGGGCGATAAGGGTCCCCACATTTTTTTCTTCCGAGACGGTCTGGACATGTGTGACCATTGCATCTTTCACAAGCATGGAGTCCATAATATCTACTTCCCTGCCTTTCCGGATCTTGAACCCTTTCCTGCGGAGCCCTTCCGTGAAAATCGACTCCGGGTACAGGGCATTTGACATCACGTTGCTCAGGACGCAGGAAAACATAAGTGGAAGAATAAGGCTGTAGTCTCTGGTCATCTCAAAAAGGATCAGGATAGCGGTAAGTGGCGCCCTCGCAGTTCCGGCAAAGACAGCCCCCATCCCTATCATGGCATAGGCTCCCGGCTCTGCTATTGTCCCCGGAAAGAGGAGGTTTGCAGCTGTCCCGAAGGCTCCTCCAAGCATTGCGCCTGTGAAAAGAGAGGGCACAATTGTTCCTCCTGAACCTCCCGAGCCCAGGCTCAGGGAGAATGCGAGTATTTTCAGGAAGAGAAGGATTAACAGGAGGTTAAAGGCAAGCTGGTTGTTCAGGGCATCCATGATAACGTTATATCCCATCCCGAGAACTCTGGGATAAAATAGGCCGAGTGCGCCCACCGCAAGACCGCCAAGGGCAGGCTTGAAGACGGGGTGGACAGGGATTTCCGAAAAAAGGTCTTTCATATAATAGAGAGCCTGGATAAGGATAGTTGAGATCACTCCTGCAAGGAGCCCGAGGATAAGGCAGAGCCCGACCTCTTTATAGGGGCTGACCAGCTGGTAGGAAGAGATCTCTATGGGTTTTATCCCGAAAAGAGTGCTTGAGACAAGGGTTGCAAAGACGGATGAAATTACTATCGGAATAAAGGTTTTTGTTTCAAGTTCCCCGTAAATCACTTCCACCACGAAGACCACGCCTGCAAGCGGAGCGCTGAAAGCAGCTGCAATCCCTCCGGCAGCCCCGCACCCGAGAAGGACCTGGAGCTGTCTTTCCGGGCTTTTCAGGATTTTCCCGACAAAAGAGCCTGTCCCTGCTCCTGCAAGGACCCCCGGAGCCTCCTTTCCGAGAGCGCCTCCGGAGCTGATAGTAATTATTGAAGTGAATACTTCCAGAAAAACATCAGTGAGCTTTATTCTTGCTCCTCTGAGGGTTACGGTTTCTATAAGACCTTCTACACCGTACCTCTTTTTTATCAGGAAGTGAGAGATCGCCCCCACCACCAGCCCTCCGAGGGCGGGCATGAAGATTACGTAGTAATGCGGGAATTCGTGTAAAGAGAACCCCTGCTGCATCCCAAAAAGAGTATTGCTGTACTGGAGAGCGCGGTCATAAACTCCTATAACGAGCCCTGTCAGGAGTCCTATTAAAATGGCAATTGAATTGACCCTGGTAGCTTCTGTATCAAATCTGCTGATGTACTCGATTAGCCTGGGGTATTCTTTTATTCTGTGGATACCGAATCTGGACTCTGGCTTAACTTCCAAATGTTCGCGCCTCTCAGGAGTTTTTTACGCTTCAACTCTTTTTTTGAAAAAAGTAAATCCTCAGGGCTCTGAATAACTCTTAATATTAATCTGCCTGAATTTCTTTTTCTGCCCAGAAGATTTCAAGCATTTATTTAAATGTATCTCTCTAAAATATATATCTATGTTTCAGGGTCCAGTCCAATTTCTGAGAGACTCATTTTCCTTTTATTTCTACTCTAGCCTGTTTAATTTACACTAACTTCTCTGGTCAATAAAAGCTGTTAGTTAAGCCTGTTGCTTATTTCTTTTTATGAACCAGCTCCAGGACATCGCACAGCTTTTTTGCAGTTTCGAAAACGGTCTGCATTCCTACGGAGTCTTCTTCTGAAGGGTTCCAGGTTATTCCACCGAAGTGTGCATTGTCTCCAACCACTATCATCCCATGGATATGCATCCAGTCATGAATGGACTGTATAGTTTTTTCCTGTCCTCCGTTTCTTGAGCCTCCGACTGAAAGAGCTGCTCCAACTTTGTTTTTAAGTGCAAAGTCTTTACGGCGGAGCAGTACACTCCTGTCAAAAAGGGCTTTGAGCTGGGCAGGGTAATTTCCCATATATACGGGAGCTGCAACAATTACACCATCTGCTGCCCTCATTTTCTCATAAATTTCTTCCATACTGTCATCGATCACACAGCAGTCTTTTTCTCTGCAAGCCCCGCAAGCTTTGCACGGAGCGACCTCAGAGCAGGAGAGGAAAACGGTGTCTGTTTCAAATCCTCTTTCTTTTGCTACTTCAAGAGCGCTTGCAATCATTTTCTCGCAGTTCTGGCCCTTTCTCGGGCTTCCTGAAATTCCCAATATTTTCATTCGTTTCATTCCGGAATTCTTTTATATCTATTTATCATTTATATTCATAACAAATCTTTCAAATATTAATGACAGATCTTTCAGACATCTGTAACAGATCTTTCAAATATTAATGACAGATCTTTCAGACATCTGTAACAGATCTTTCAAGTTATAAAAAATTTCAGCAGAGATTGCCTTCGGTCTTCATATACTTTAGGATAAATATTTTAATATAGATATATACACGGGCTCTTAAAATATATATTTTTGATTTTTATATATCCCTCTATGCTTTTTACGTAAATTTATATATCAAGAGCCAGCTAAGTTAATTACTCTAATTATATAGGAGGTTGGTTGATTGGTAACATTTTTAGAAAAAATCAGTGAGAGAGCAAAGAAACTCAACAAAACAATCGCTTTACCTGAAACTGAAGATATAAGAACCCTCCAGGCAGCTGCCAAGATCCTTGAAAGAGGTATTGCAAAAGTTGTCCTTGTCGGTGATGAAGCCGATATTAAGGCACTTGCAGGCGATCTGGATCTCTCAAAAGCCAGAATTGTAAATCCCAAGACCTATGAGAGAAAGGATGAATACATTAACGCTTTCTACGAATTGAGAAAGCACAAAGGCGTCACACTCGAAGGTGCAGCTGAAATAATGAGCGATTACGTTTACTTTGCTGTCATGATGGCAAAACTCGGAGAAGTAGACGGAGTAGTATCAGGAGCTGCCCACTCTTCTTCGGACACCCTGAGACCTGCTGTCCAGATAGTTAAGACTGCTCCAGGCGCAGCTCTTGCATCAGCTTTCTTCATTATTGCCGTACCTGACTGTGAATACGGGTCCGACGGGACATTCCTCTTTGCTGACTCGGGAATGGTCGAAATGCCAAGTGTAGAAGATGTTGCAAACATTGCTGTCATTTCTGCAAAGACATTTGAACTGCTGGTACAGGACACGCCATATGTTGCAATGCTTTCTTACTCCACCAAGGGAAGCGCACACAGCAAACTGACCGAGGCAACAGTCGCTGCTACAAAGCTTGCACAGGAACTTGCTCCTGATGTTGCAATCGACGGTGAACTGCAGGTAGATGCAGCAATTGTCCCCAAAGTTGCAGCTTCAAAAGCCCCAGGAAGCCCTGTTGCAGGAAAAGCCAATGTCTTTATCTTCCCTGACCTGAATGCTGGAAACATTGCATACAAGATTGCTCAGAGACTTGCCAAAGCTGAGGCCTACGGACCTATTACCCAGGGGCTTGCAAAGCCAATTAACGACCTGTCCAGAGGTTGCAGTGACGAAGACATTGTCGGTGCCGTTGCAATTACCTGTGTGCAGGCGGCAGCGCAGGATAAATAATATTAGATGTTAAAACAGCGTTTTATTAACTTTCATATATAGTAACATTTATCCGGAAACTCTAAATGTAATTGAAAGTAATGGATTGAACTGGGGTTCACAAATGAAAGTACTGGTTATAAACGCAGGGAGTTCTTCTCTCAAATATCAATTAATTGATATGACAAATGAGTCCGCTCTTGCAATAGGGCTCTGTGAGAGAATAGGTATCGATAACTCTATTATCACCCAGAAGAGGTTTGACGGCAAAAAGCTGGAAAAACAGACCGATCTTCCCAACCACAAGATCGCACTCGAAGAAGTTGTCAAGGCTCTCACAGATTCTGAATTCGGTGTTATAAAGAGCATGGACGAGATCAATGCTGTCGGGCACAGAGTTGTGCACGGTGGGGAAAAATTCAATTCCTCGGCTTTGATCAATGAAGGCGTAGAACAAGCAATCAAGGACTGCTTCGAACTGGCACCTCTTCATAACCCTCCAAACATGATGGGAATTTCTTCCTGTCAGGAAATTATGCCTGGGGTCCCGATGGTTGCTGTCTTTGATACGGCATTCCACCATACAATCCCGCCATATGCTTACATGTATGCTCTGCCGTATGAACTGTACGAAAAGTACGGGATCAGAAAATATGGTTTCCACGGCACCTCTCACTTCTATGTTGCCAAGAGGGCTGCCGCTATGCTCGGAAAACCCGAACAGGATGTCAAGGTAATCACCTGCCACCTTGGTAACGGCTCAAGCATTACAGCTGTTAAAGGCGGAAAATCCATTGAAACTACTATGGGCTTTACCCCTCTTGAGGGAGTTGCAATGGGAACCAGGTGCGGTTCTATTGACCCCGCAGTTGTCCCCTTCATCATGGAAAAGGAAGGACTGTCAACCAGAGAGATTGATACCCTTATGAACAAGAAGTCGGGTGTGCTTGGGGTTTCCAGTCTGAGCAACGACTTCAGAGATCTTGACGAAGCAGCTTCCAAAGGCAACCAGAAAGCCGAACTTGCCCTTGAGATCTTCGCATATAAGATCAAGAAAGTCATAGGTGAGTATATAGCCGTTCTCAATGGTGTAGACGCAATAGTCTTTACCGCAGGTATCGGAGAAAACAGCGCAAGCATCAGAAAGAGAATCCTTGCTGACCTTGACGGAATTGGCATCAAGATCGACGAAGAGAAGAACAAGATCAGAGGCCAGGAAATCGACATCAGCACTCCGGATGCAACAGTCAGGGTCCTTGTTATCCCAACCAATGAAGAACTGACCATTGCAAGGGACACAAAGGAAATCTGTGAAACCGAAGTAAAGCTGAGAAGCTCAGTGCCTATCTGATGGTAAAGGAACCTTTCCTTTGCCTTTTATTATCTTTTTTACCCCGAATTGCGGCTCGGGAGTACGCTGTCCTTCCCGAATTGCGGCTCGGGAGTACGCTGTCCTTCCCGAATTGCGCATCGGGAGTACGCTGTCCTTCCCGAATTGCGCATCGGGAGTACGCTGTCCTTCCCGAATTGCGCATCGGGGGTACGCTCCCCTTCTCACTCGCTCCGCTCGCTCAAGAGGACTAATTTTTGGTTTTCCAAGCAAGTTTCACTTGAAAGGACTGATTTATAAGTTATAGCAGTGACTTTGCTCAGGAAACTATATTCTGATTTTTCGAAGTAAAACTCACTCCAGAGGATTAAAGTAAACTTTTTTCAATTTGAAGTTAAGACCTCACAATTTTTAACTTATTAATGAAATTAATTATCTTAAAGAATAACTGTTCTGAGGGCGTCATATGAGTATGAAGCAGGTAGATCCAGCCTTTACGGTATCCGGTTCAGATAAAGCTCTGGCGGATGAAATTTTCAAAGCTGCACTGGATGTTCAGCGGCGAACACCGGGCCTTGAGTCTTTAGGCATTCTGGAAGCGTATGGTATTCCAGTGGTGAAAACTGTGTTTGCAAAAACTGAAGAGGAAGCCGTGAAAGCTGCTGAGGAGATGGGTTATCCTCTGGTGATGAAGGTTGTTTCTCCGCAGATATCACATAAATCGGATGTTGGAGGGATCAGGCTTTCTCTGCAAAGTGGAGATGAGGTGAGGGCAGCTTATCTGGGGATGATGGAAAAGATTCCTGAAAAAAGGCCGGATGCGGTTCTTGAAGGAGTACAGATACAGAAAATGCTCTCAGGGGGAAATGAAGTAATTATAGGGATGATCCGCGACCCGACATTCGGGCCTATGTTGATGTTCGGGCTTGGCGGGGTTTATGTGGAAATCCTGAAGGATGTGAGGTTTGCCATTGCCCCTGTGAATGAAAAGGAAGCCAGGGAGATGATTAAAGGGATCAAAGCCTATCCTCTTCTTGCCGGAGCGCGGGGTGCAAAGCCTTCGGATATTGACGCTCTGGTGGATGCCATCTTAAGAATCTCAAGGCTTGTCTGCGATTTTCCGGAAATTGAGGAGTTTGAGATTAACCCCATGATGGTTTTGGAAGAAGGGAAGGGAGCTTTTGCAGTGGACATGAGGCTTACATTGAAGAAAAATTAATTTTTTATATAAATTGGTAATCTGAAGAACAAGTGAGATTCTGGATTACTTTTATCGTGAACAGGCTTTTTTCTCCCTCTTTATTTCTTAACCTGTCCATACTCTGTCTGTTTATATCCAGAGCCCGTTTTACTGCCGTTCTACGTACACGATTTATTCCGTATCCTGGCTTATTTTTCTGTCTTAGAGGGGTAAATCCTCTTATTTTTTTATATGCTCGCCAAAAATATTTTTTCGATATCAACTCCCGGTGGTTTCGGAATTATGAGACGTCTCGGGCTCAGGTCAAACTAAAATTATAACATTTGTTTCATACATACTGGAGGTAGTAAATGAGGTGGTAGTACGATCCAAGAACGAAAAAAATTCGTGCTGGCTGTGGGTATCCTGCTCCTCTCAAGCATTGTCGCCGTTGATCTTCTGCTTGAAGACACTCCGGTGGTAATCCAGCTCGAAGGAGACACGTTCAAAGTTGTGGATATTCCGTATGTGTATACAGTAAAAGAAGCGTATATCCTTCTTTTCTCCGGGTTTACGGGAGGGCTGGCTCTGGCTCAGGTATTGCGGTCTTCAGGGCTTCAAGAACCCGTTTTTTCCTTGACTACCCCTTCAGCCCGGGTAAAAGTTCTTAATCTTGCAGTCGAGGACCCCCAGGAGAGGAGTTTTGAGGTCTCATCTGATTCTGCTGAGAATTTCCAGGGTGAAGGGTTCCAGCCTGATAGGGCTCATATAGACCCTACGGCTGTCCTTTTGCGGGTCCTTGAAGGGGATGAAAAAAAAGCTGTCGAACTGATTGCGGCAAAAGGGGGAAGAATTCTCCAGAATGAACTCGTGAATTCCCTTGATTTTTCCAAAGCCAAAGTTTCCAGGGTCCTTATTAACCTGGAAAGGCGGGGCATAATAACAAAGAAAAAGTACGGGCTTACCAACTGCATTTCGATAGCTAATGAGCTTAAGGATAATGCCGGAATGAAGGATAAAGGGGCTGAGGGGGAATAAAGTGAGGAAAGGAACCTTGATTTGTGTTTTAGTTTTCTTTCTTATACTGCTATTGGGAATTTTCTGGTATGGAACAGGGCCTGATGTACATATCGCAGATATGAGCGCTGCTCCTATTGGAGTTCAGGAATCAGGACAGCTGGACATAGTGCTCAGGAACAATGGTACAGGACCTGTAGACGTGTGGCTTGAGGTTGAAAATACTTTTGTGGACAGTGACGGAGTGGCTCACCACAATTCCGGACTGCTCATACCTTCGGATTCCGGAGACCCGTGGGATACTGAGTTTGTTTCGCACGAGAAGCCGATCCATCTTCTTCCGGGAAATAACTCGGTTGGCGTATGGATAGGGTATTATCTTCCCGGAGAATATCCTGTAAAAGTGAAGGTTGTGGAGAATAGCAGGACTCTTGATGAAGATACCTATCTGGTAGAGATTCTTCCTCCCGAAATTCCCAGAGATCTCTACCTTAAACTGGAATATGAAATGGAGAGAAGGAATACTTCTGATATTTACAGGATCTACGGCTACCTTATCAACAAAGGTCTAGGCTCCGAAAAGAATGTATCCACAAACTTTACAGTGATAAACGAGAAGACCGGGGACCTGGTGTTTACATCTTCCGAGATCTATGGTGTGGGTGAGTATGACAAGACTCCTCTCTGGACCTGGTCGGATTATCCCTATGCAGTTGTGGAAATAGCATATGGAGAGCCCTCAGGAGAATCTTATATGCCCGTCCAGAATGCGGTGGTTGGAAAAAGTGGAGATCGTTTCAGGATTAATGTGACTTCGACGTGGCAGAACAGGTCGGTTTCTGCTGAGTTGTTAGTTCCTCCTGGAGGGAAAGGGGGTGATGCATATGATAAAGCTGTGTGAACTTCTCGGCAGCAGGTCTGCAAAACTTTTTCTTCTCCTGCTCCTGTTCTCCGGAATCTGTGCTGGTTGTCTTGGCCAGGAACCTATCGAGGCCAGGGTGGACAAACTGGTACGGAGCCTCGGGAATGAAGACCGGAATGTAAGTTATGCTTCAGCTTATGCACTTATCGATATAGGGGAGCCTTCGGTCAATTCTCTTATAAAAACTTTAGAAGATGATAACCCGCAGGTACGCAGCCTTGCCGCCTATTCCCTTGGAAGAATAGGAGAACCGAGAGCATCAAAACCTCTTATTGAGGCTCTTGAGGACCCTGAACCTGAAGTCCGTATGAATTCGGCTGAGGCTCTTGGAGAGCTGAAAGCTCCGGAAGCCGCGGACCTGCTTATTGAGCTCCTTGATGACGATAATGATGAAGTGCGCAGCAAAGCCGTATTTGCTCTGGGAGCCATAGGGGACCCGAAAGCTGCTCTTGCTCTCATAGAGCTGTTTGATGACAGGGAACTCGGGAGGTCTGCAGCTGGTGCTGTGGGAAACCTGGGGGACGAAGAGGCAGTTGAAAAACTTATTGAGCTGCTTGACAGCCGGAACCCGGATGTCCGTATCAACAGTATTCGTGCCCTTGGGCAGATCCAGAACCCTGCTGCTGTTCCCTACCTGGTTGAAATGCTGGACGATAAGGTCCCGGAGGTTCGAGAGGAAGCTGCCAGTGCTCTGGGTTACTTTAAAGGACCTAAAGAAATTGCCCGGACAGAACAGCCTCTTATCGATGCGCTTGGAGACGACGAGTTCGAGGTGCAGAAAGCTGCTGCCTACTCCCTCGGAGATATTGGAAGTAAAGAAGCAATACCCTTTATTGTGGCATTCCTTCAAGCTGAAAATCCGGCTCTCCACAGTGTTGCTGTCCATGCCTTGGGGAGATATAATGATCCTGATGCCACAGCCGCCCTGATCGATGCCCTTGATGATGAGAGCCGGCATGTAAGATTGGTAATTGTTCATTTTCTTTCCGAGACTGGAGATCCTCAAGCAGTTGATCCTTTTATTTCTTTACTTGGAGATGAACGTCATGAAATAAGGCAAAGTGCTGCAAATGGTCTGGGCAAACTTGGAGATCAGAAAGCCGTTGGACCTCTCCTCAAAGCTATGGAGACTGAAAAGGAAAGGGATGTTAGGGTTGCGGAGATCCGGGCTCTTGGGGAACTCGGAGGACCGGAAGCTGTCGAGGGTTTGCGCCGGATCAGCACGGATATGGAAGAATATAGGAATGTCAGAACTGCTGCGGAGGAAGCACTCAATAATATAGAGGGAGGAAGGGAGGAGAATTACTCTCCTACTTCCTGATACGCTGGAGGTAACAATGAGGCTTTATCAGCCTATCTCCCCGCTATACTGTGTCTTTTTCCCTGCCAGGGAGACCTGTGCTCATGATGCATTTTCAATCATAGTCATTGCAATCCGGGTCTGTTAATCCTCTACCAGTTCTATTGCGTCGGTAGGGCAGACCTCAACGCACTGTTCGCATTCTATGCAGTCTTCAGGACGCGCCACAACTGCTCTCTTTCCTTCTTCTGTTTCTTCCGCGTCAAAAACGTCCACAGGGCATGTATCATAGCATTCAAGTGAACAATGCATTTATTATAGTCAATTCTTGGGTGCACTTTTATCCCTTCAGGATTTTCGGCTTATTCCGGAATCTCTATCGTTTTTTTTCTGCTGAGCTCTTGCCGGGTACTCTGTTTGCTTTTTCTGGCAATTCTTTCCGGAGGTCTGAAATTCACTCCTCTACCAGCTCAATAGCATCTATCGGGCAGGCTTCCACACATTGCTCGCATTCTATACAGTTTTCCGGGCGGGCTACAACTGCTTTTTTTACCCCGTTCATTTCTTCAATATCAAAAACTTCTGCAGGACAGACCTCATAACAGGCAAGAGCGCCGTTACATTTACTATAATCAATTACTGGATGCATATTTTCTCCATTTAATCAGTTCTTTTACTGGATTTTAATATCTACCGTTTCTGTAGATTCCCTGTAGGGCACTTTCACATACAGTTTTCCATCAGTGTATTTTGCAACAGCTTTTTCCGGGACTACATTACAGCAAAATGCGTATGTTCCAGCGTATTCAACTCCGGTTTCTTCCTTTTTTGCCCTTATGAAAAAGCCTTCTTCAACCATTTTCAATTCAATATTCTCTTTCTTTACCCCGACCATATCTACCTCTATAAGCAGATTTCCCTCATCATCAGAACATGAAAGCACATCAGGTGACATTTTCACCATTGACATCTCTTACCCCCCGGTATTGTAAAATAATTCTTATTTATGTGACATAATTATAAAGCAAATCCAGATAATTATAGCGGGATCGCTTTATTTATATTTTATGAGGAATAACGCCTTTTCAGTTCCATTTTTCTTCTTTCTATTTTTTTCTCCTTTTCAATTATTTTTCTTCTTTACTATTATTTTTCTTCCCTTCTATTATTTTTCTTCTTTACTATTATTTTTCTTCTTTACTATTATTTTTCTTCTTTACTATTATTTTTCTTCTTTACTATTATTTTTCTTCTTTACTATTATTTTCCTTCCCTTCTATTATTTTTCTTTACTGCCAGAGCTCCCTGTTTTTATCAATGAAACCGCGCTGGACTTCTATCTTCGAAGCTGTGTAAATCAGGGCTGCAGGATGGTAAAGTTTAAGGATTGTTCTTCCCTCATGTTCTACCGGAACTCCCCACTCCAGTTTTCTTTCCGGGCAAAATGACTTTTCAGCTGTGTTGCCCAGGAGAATTATGAGTTTGGGGTTAAGAAGGGTTATCTGGGCAATAAGGAAGGGTTTGCAGCATTCTATTTCCTGTACCCTTGGCTTTCGGTTTCCCGGGGGACGGCATTTAACTGTGTTTGTTACGAACCAGTCTTCTTCCGAAAGCCCCATATACTCAACCATCTGGTCCAGCTTTTTTCCCGCCCTGCCGTAAAAGGGAATTCCTGATTTGTTCTCACTTTCTCCGGGGGCTTCTCCTATAAAGAAAACTTTCGGATTGCAGGATCCTTTTCCTATCACTCTTTTAATTGCACTTTCATGGAGAGGGCACCTTATACAGGCTATTATCTCCCGTGCTACAGTCTCATACCCTGCTTCAACCAGTTTTCTAACCCTTTCTTCACGGTTTCCGCAATTCTCTTCCTCTGCTACCATATCGATTGCCTCTCTGGCTTATTCTTTTCTTATTTTTCATATAAAAATAGTAATCTATCTCTTGAGATGTATACGAGGACAAACTTATTTATGGAAAAAATTCCATGACAAGATAACCAATACTGAAAGAATAAGATTCTCTTAAATTTTATTTATCAAGCTTTATTCTTCGATATATATAAAATTTTGTTTACAAAGGTGTGCTGAGGGTAATGACTTCCAGAAACTTTCTTACGATCGATGATTTTGACATACGCGGAAAGACTATTCTTTTAAGGGTCGACATGAACTCTCCTATGGACACTCAGGGTCACATTCTGGACGATATGAGGATCAGGAGTCATATTGCCACTCTTAAAGACCTTGAGAGTGCAAAAGTCGTTGTGCTTGCGCACCAGAGCCGGCCTGGGAAAAAAGACTTCACCACTATGAAACCTCATGCTCACCTGCTGTCCAGGTATCTGGGCAGGCAAGTTACTTATGTGGACGACATCTTCGGGACTTTTGCGAAGACTCAGATCGCTTCTATGGAAGACGGGGACGTCATCATGCTCGAAAACGTCAGGTTCTATTCTGAAGAGAGCCTCGAGAGGAC
>Ga0265294_10004151_pt1 | contig 18194 bp, 15 predicted proteins | sample MunlanPumphouse3_FD_192504 | JGI IMG/M metagenome (GOLD analysis project Ga0265294, IMG submission 192504) | Groundwater microbial communities from a municipal landfill in Southern Ontario, Canada - Pumphouse #3 | ecosystem: Environmental > Aquatic > Deep subsurface > Groundwater | place...
AGGCGAGACTGGTAACGCAAAAGACGGCGACATAAGCAAGGATTTAAGTTCTACACCAGGCATGCTAGATAAGTCGCTTTTTACTCTACTAATAGGTTTACCTCTCCATGATTTGACTAATTCTGGTAAATTCAGTTTAGGTCCAACATGACTTTTTATTTTTCCATCAAGAATCATCTGACCAATATTTTGCTTATCCTCTTTCAGCGTTGCTGAAAATAAATCGCCCTCGGCAAGAACCAACCCCTTACCGTTTAACAATGTTTTCTCGGCAACAGCCGTAAGGACTTCGCTAAGATCAGATTGTCTATATATTATTGTGGTAAATTTTATCTTGGCCTTAGCAATAAATTGTTCTGCCTCATCACCCACATTTTTATCAACCGAAAATTCACTCATATCAATTAACCCAGCTCCTTCGGGCATTATTTCACCTTCTTGAATATCTTTGTCCTCTATAAAATCGACTGCTTTTTTCTCCTGATATTGCTTCTTGGCATTATCAATATCCGCTTTTGTCACAATTTTTACTTTCTTTGTAGAGCCGCCCGTAGTTGAACCAGTAGCAATTAGTTTTGATTCGCCAAGGACTGAAAAAACTGTACCAGCCGGCAGATTTCCAGATGTCCCGACATTTTCTGCCGTGACAGAACCCGAAACTTGACCCAAGACCTTGTCTCCCGCCTGATTAAGTGTAGCTTTCGGAACAGTAATTGCGCTATCTAATGAGAACTCAATACCATTTGATTTCACGATTGTGCCAGCAGGTATTTGCTCATCTAAACCAGACTCATTTTTAAAAATCAGAGAACCTTTCGCTTTTTCGCCCACATCTTTTTCACCAGATGTTATAACTTTATCTTCAAACTCTTTCTCCTTTATAATCTGTCTTCCTCCTATGATAGCGTTTTCATCATCTATATTTACCCGATCTTTTTCGACAGTAACATCATAGTTTTTCTCAAAAACCGATGCTTCAACCTGCAAATCTATAGCCATCTTTGCAATTACAAGGTCAACAAACGCAACCAAAACTAGCGACAGCAAACTAATGAACATGATGATTAGTAGCTTTCTTCTTGAATATTTTTTTGCAACTCTTTCACCGGCGTTATTAGTAACACGATTCGGTTCAATTTTAGTTCTAGTGGTTTCTATATTTTGACCCATTGAAATTGTTGATCTAGGTCCCATATAACCAACACTCGCCGCACGCCGGCGTAATGTGCCGTCTCTTTCAATTCGCTGCGCGATCGATCTGTCCTCGTGCGATTCGCTCGACTTTTCCGCCTCATCTGAAGCACTCTCTGCCGATTCGCTATCCTCAGATAACGATTCTTCTTTTGATTCAAAAGAATCTTCACCATTTTCGTCATAACGATGCACCGCAATACCATCCTTTTGAACCTGTTTATTTGTATGATTATCTTTTAATCTATCTTGTTTTGGGACATCGACTTTTAATCCAGATTTTTCGCTTACTGATTCTTTAGATTCGTTAATCTCGATATATTTATCTTTTTCACCAATCTGATCCAGCTCTATTTCAAGCGGCTTATGGCTTTTGACATCAGCAAAAACTTTTAATCCGATTTGTGTAGAGAGATTTTGCCCTACTTCATCTGCGGTAACTATTGCAATATCTTTTTTAAGCCCAGTAGCTTCTTTTTTTAAGAGTTTGAGACTAACTAAAGATTGAACAATAGAGGAACCCTTGGGAGCAACCAGTGCAACTGAACCTCCCTCTAGACCCTTGAGCTTATCTATAACAGAGGTAATTTCTTCATCAGCTTCTAAATATAAAAACTCGTCCATATTAATTCCTTAGTGTGTTTATAATCTTCGACAAAATTCCATCAAGCACTTTTTCTTCACCAACTGAATCTATGGCAAGGTTGGCTAAAGCCATTGGTGTTACATCAGAAATGTCCGAAAGTTCCCCAGTTTCATCAATTACTGAGCTAACATGATTTGGCTTTAAAAACGAAACTGTTGGCTTTTTTGCAAAGGGCAAGTGCTTGTCCCATTTAGCATTCTTTAGCACCTCTTCTATTCCAGTTAGGTTACTGCCACCGCCACACAATAAGATTTTTGAAGGTAAAAGATCCATCTGATCAAATTCTTCCAGCGTGAGCTGAACACCCGAGAGCCAAACATTACAATCTTGTCCAAGAGCTTTTTCGACCATCTCTCTTTTTTGAGCAGAAAGTTTGCCGGCAGAATAATCGATTTTGTCTTTTTCCGCCTCTAAAAATGGCTCGGCTAAAATCTGTGAAATTCTTTTGGTAAAAGCACGTCCTCCAAGAGCAAACATTTTCGTTCCCGCCAAACCACCCTGATTAACTACAGCAATATCAGTAGTACCGCCACCAATATCTATAAAAATAGCTGAAAAATCGTTTGTCTGATCAGGACCCAAGCACCGAGCGACCGCAAACGGTTCGGCAACTATAGATAATAAATCAAGGTCGAGACTTTCTGCAATTGTTTGTAAAGCTCCCAAATGAACGTTTGGAGCAAAAGAGTTAAAAATGCTAACTTCGAGTTCGCTACCTTGAAAACCAAGCGGATTAGTTACGTGATATCCATCAATTTTGACATCTGTAACAGCGGCATTGACCAATTTTACATTTAATTGACTATGTCCTGTCTCAAAAGCCAAGATTTTTCGTGCCTTATCATGCGCTTGAACTTGAATTTTTTTGACAATCTCCCGTAACTCATTCATCGAAATTCGTTCGTTCGAATTCGCCCTTGTATATTTAACATTAGTTGTAATACCTTTGACTAGCTCACCTGCAATACCAATTATGACCTGCTCGGGCATTATTTTGGCTTGTGTTGCCGCTTGATCCAGGGCCGCTTCGCAATTTCTGATTACGCCATAAATATCCGTTACCACACCACCTTGAATATCGGCTAATCTCTGTCTTTGACGACCAACACCCAGCACGCGCGCTTTGTCACCCTCAACTTTAAAAATCAGCGTTTTGACAAATTCTGTGCCGATATCCAAAGAAATCGCATAGTCGTCAAAATTGACTGTACTCTTAAACAAATTAAAAATTCCCAAAGAACTCCTTGTCTGTATCATAGCAAAAAACCCCAAAATCCAAAACTTATTAGAATCAAATTAGATCGAATATCATTTTAAAACTGCTTTTATCCGTCTAACACCGGCAGAGGAAGACTCTTCTTTTATAATCTTAAAGTGTCCGAGCTCTGATGTGTTTTTAACATGGGGACCACCACAAATCTCGCATGAAAACGGTGAAGCAGGATCTCCAATCGTATAGACTTTGACTTTATTTCCATAACGATCATCAAAGATTCCGTGCGCGCCGGATGATTTCGCTTCGTCAAGCGACATTTCCTGCATAGTCACCGGCAAGGATTTTTGGATTTGCTCGTTGACGATATCCTCGACTTTTTTAATCTGCTCATCGGTCAATTTTTCAGGATTATTAAAATCAAATCTTAATCTTTCGGCGTTAATGTTTGAACCCTTTTGCTCGACATAATCACCAAGCACTTGCTTTAGCGCTACCAACATCAAGTGCGCCGCCGTATGATATTTAGTCGTCTGCTCACTATTATCCGCCAAACCGCCTTTGAACATCCCTGCCGAAGCAGAGCGAGATTTTTGTTGGTGCTCGCGTTCGGCAATTTTATAATTTTCTTCATAATTCTTTTCTACGCTCTTGCCGCCAACATCTGTTAAAATTTTCACAATCGATGGTATGTCTAGACCAAAAGTACCTCTACCCTCAAACAGGTCGCTACCAGTTATTACATCTTTTTTCATCATTTCACCAATAAATTTCATACCCGACGTCCCAAGATACAAAAATGCGCTGTATTCCTTCATAACTTCCCGTTTTATATTCTCATCATTATTTTCATAAAGCTGCTGCACTACCTCCGAATAATCTCTGTATTGATTACGAAGGGCAAACTTAACCGCTTCTACACCCGGATTAACAGCAATCGCCTCTTCGCGTGCCTGCATAAGATACTTTATTTCAATAAAAATCACTCTTAGCAGAGTCCTTAATACAGATTCCCTCCCATTTTTCCCTGGGCAAATACCGTCTTTTATTATTTCAACCGTAGAACGATAATGATCGGCGATCCGCCTCATCGTAATCTTTTCATCTTTATACTCGATGCCAGTTATACTCTCCAACTTCTCGATAATCGGCCAGAAAAGCTCTGTTTTGTAGATATCCAACTGGTTGTTTAAAATTGCCAACATCCTCTCAAGCCCCATACCCGTATCAACATTTCTCTGTTTTAACGGCTCATAACCCCCGTGAGCCGTTAAATTATATTGCATAAAAACATCGTTCCAAACTTCAACCCAATTTTTGTTCTCTGGGTCAAATTTTTCCGGTGCATCACCCGAACCATTCCAGATAAACATCTCCGTATCCGGTCCGCACGGTCCTGTTTGTCCAGCCGGTCCCCACCAATTATCTTTTTTGGACAGTTTAGCAATCCTATCCTCGCTGATTCCGAGACCTCGCCAGATATCAAACGATTCTTTGTCAAATGGCGCATCCTCGTCACCGGCAAAAACACTCACAGACAATCGTTTTTTGTCTATCCCCAACCATTCAGGTGAAACCAAAAATTCATAACTCCAAGCAATCGCATCATCCTTCCAATAATCACCAAGTGACCAGTTACCAAGCATTTCAAAAAAAGTCAGATGAGTCTCATCGCCGACTTCATCAATATCGTCGGTTCTAACACATCTTTGAACATTACAAAGTCGCGTACCCTCCGGATGCTTTTCACCCAATAAATACGGGACAAGCGGGTGCATTCCGGCAGTCGTAAAAAGAACCGTCGGATCATTCTCCGGTACCAAAGACGAAGAAGGGATCACTCTGTGCCCCTTCACTTTAAAAAAACTCAAGAATTTTTTTCGCAGCTCATCAGCTGATATATTTTGCAAAGGCATCTTTTAAGAAACTTTTCCAGAAGGAATTGAGTTTATCAGATTCTTTCTCGATAGTAAAACCGCTAATTTTAGCATTAGCACCTTTAGTCGATCCAGCGGATAAAACATCGGCGTAATTTGCCGCATAATATTCTCTTGCAGCTAAAATTTTCGGCGCATACAGCCGTGTTTCGTCAACTAAAACTGATGTACTCTTGGCAGTTAGATACCGTCTTGCGGCACCGTCTCCGCCGTTATACGAAATAAGCGAAGCTGTCCAGTCACCACCATAATTTGCCATCGCTCCCGCCAAGTACGCCGCACCGGCGCAAATATTGGATCGCGGATTAAAAATATCATATTCGAGACCCTGTAATTCTGGGGCCCGCCTCATAAGTCCGGCAAAAGTTGCCGGCATTAGTTGCGCATAACCTGAAGCACCCGCGTGAGAAATCGCCCTCTGATTAAAATTCGACTCAACTTTAATAAGTCCCGCCAAAAGTGGTTTATCAAGACCAAAAAGATCCGCGCAATAAATAATTTCCGGTACAACTTCGTCTGGCAAGGGATAAACAACATCAGCAAAAATTTTGGGGAAAACATAATAAATAGAAATACCCAAAAAGGCAACTGCCATAATAACAGTAAGTAATGTGGTAATCTTTTTTCTCATTAGATACATGCTAACAAATTACAATAATTTTTGGAAGATATAATATAATCTAGAATTGAAAAACAATTTTTGATACCCTATACAACTATGAAACAGAGAACCCAGAAAGAAAATATCAAACTCAAGGGTGGATTGCGTAAAGTGAAAACATCGGCAAAAAACGATATTGTCGTTGTTTTGGACAACATCAAGTCGATGTATAACGTAGGAGCGATATTTAGAACATGTGAATGCGCAAAGGTAAAAAAAATAATTCTTTGTGGCATTACCGCCACTCCGCCGAGAGACAAAATTTATAAAACCTCTATGGGAACGGTGGATTTGGTTGAATGGGAATATTTTCATGATACAACTCAGGCTATCAAAAAACTAAAAGATGATGGGTACTGCATTATGGCTTTAGAACAGACCGATAACAGCGTTCACTACAAAACTGTTGGGTACCCTAAGCCGCTCGCGATCATACTCGGACACGAAAAAAACGGCATTAGCCGCAAGGTTCTAAATATGGTTGATCTTGCCGTTGAGATTCCAATGTACGGCCAAGCCAATTCCTTAAACGTCGCCACCTCGGCGGGGATTATTATTTTTGAGGCTATAAGCTCAATCAAACCGAAATAGACTGCATCTCTTCTAGCACCTCACCAACCGTTGCTTCTATCTCTTTTTTTTCCTGCTCATATAGCCCTCTTTCTAACTCTTGTGTATAAGACGACAACATTAGATCGTGAATAAAGTGCCGAGCCTCAGTTACCGACGTCATACCGTCTTCACTGCCTTGAACACTCAAAAAAGGTCTTAATTTTTTCAGAGCAAAAGCCCAAGCGTCTCGTTCCGACTTTAAAACTAATCCAGCAGTCCTATAATCTAATTCCCCACTTTTCAATTTTGATACTAGATTCTGTACTTTGTATTTTTCTTGCTTTTCAGAACTTTGCCAAACATTATTGTGACCTAATTCGTGGAATAGCACCAAGACGTCTCTAGGGGAAGATAGATGATTAACGACAACACAACCGTTGGGATAGTCTTCGTTAGCGATAGGACCAAAATGCGCAGCCGACACCCTTTTACTATCTAAAGCTAGGAAAATAGTCGGTGGTTCTTCCATAATTTCCGACAACCGAAGAACTCTTTTTCCCCAAGTAATTTCTAAATCTTCTAGTTCTAGGGATTTTGATGCTCGAAAGATTAGCGAAAGTTGTTGTGGCAAAATGGTTTTGTGAGAAGATACTTTAAGATTTACCCCCCCCAACACAAACTCTTGGTGACCAGGGATATTCTTTTGCTCTCTTTCTCTTTCAACTTTAATATATTCGCCTAAACGGTCCCTATCATACGATTCCATGTGCTTAGCTGAATATCCTTCACTTCTCATATTTCCTCCATGATGGACAGTGGTGCCCGAGGTCGGACTCGAACCGACAAGACTTTTGGTCACATGATTTTAAGTCATGCGCGTATACCAATTCCGCCACTCGGGCATCTACAAGTTTTTTCTCAAACTCAACGAAAGCTTCTGCGCCATTATATGTTCGAGCGTGAAACCGGCGGCTTTCCTGTGTCCGCCGCCGCCAAATATTCTGGCGAGCTTTGAAACATCAATACTGTCCTCTGTCCTGATACTGCATTTGATTTTACCATCAGGTAATTCGAGAAACAAGATCGCTATTCTGGCTGAAGGTATGGTGTTAATAAGATTGACAATTCCTGAAGTATCCTCAATTTGCGCCCCCGATTTCAAAATATCTTGATAAGTTAGATACGTTGAGACTACCTTTAACCGACTAACTCTCATTCTGTTTAGAGCAATACCCCAGAGTTTTAATGCAGCGGGAGATTTTGAACAACTGATGTTTTGTGAGATAAATCCGATACGTCCCCCTGATCGTAAACATTCAGCCGAAATTTTAAGAGTTCGACCTGTAACATTAGGATGATAAAAACCACCAGTATCATAATAAATTCCTGCCAAAATATAGGTTGCTATCTTAGAATCTATTTCTGCACCCATAAATTGTAAAAATTCCCAAACAATTTCAGCGGCAGCGGCGGCAGTTTCGTCAACAATATTCACTCTGGCAATTTTATATAAGTTATTTCTTAAATGATGGTCGATATTAATAAGCGGCTTTGTTTTGCAAACTTGATCTAGTCTCGATGGAAAACCAGTGCGGTTGGAGTCACCGCAATCAACAGATATTATCACATCATAATCACCTAATAAAAAATCTGTTTTTATTTCTCTTGTTGCGGGTAAAAACAAAAATGCCTCCGGAATACCGTCTTTAACAGCACAATCAGCTTTTTTGCCTATTGATTTTAAAAATGTCGAGAGAGCCAGCGAAGAACAAATAGTATCTCCATCCGGAAATTTATGAAGAAGGATTAATATTTTTTCACAAGTAAGAATTATATCCTTAGCTTGTTTAAATATGTTCTCCATTATTTAATTGCATAAAATACGACTTCCCCTCTAGCTCCAAGTCGCTTTTGGTTAGCTTAATTTGATCAGTTGAATCAAAATCTATTCCGGTTTCCTGAAGCCTTGTTTTCGATTTTTCATCTCCGAGATAAATAGCAACTTTAGGTTCAATTCGATTCACCTGTTCAACCGCTTCTTTGACTTCGCCGTTTATTCTTATTATTAAAACATCTGCGTCAGAAAGAGCTTCTGTCTGCTCTTCGGATATTTTACATTTGTAATCTATAACACCGATTGTAAGATCCTCACTATTTAAAATGTATAAATAATCTTCAATACCCTGTACAGAAATTTCACCTATTTCATATTCTCCCGCACCTTCCAAATCCACATCGTTAATTCTGATTTGATCGTTAAACAAAACTGACGCTTTTTTGGTCTTAAGTTCTACAAGGCCGGATTTATTTGCAGAAATTATCATAGTTAATCCTCCCGATTTTGTTTAGTAGCCAAGTATAGCAAAGAAGGGGGCATTTATCAATAAAAACACATCGGGCCGCCGGAGGATACCGGCGGCCCATGGTTATGTGAAACCACGCGCAATCACGGCGCGCGCAAGAGTCTGATTCGCGGTGTGCTCGTTATACCGCCAACACGAACCCGTGGTTCGTTGCCAGTACCAGGGAAGGCATAGCCAAAACCCAGGATGTAGTACTCGCCGTAGGTCTTTGAGACACCCATATACTGAAACTCCACGGAGTTGGCGTCGGTGTAGAGCGTAGTAACCGTACCGTTACTCGTACGCTCCATCGGAACACGTTCCCTTATGACACACTGATTCAGCCCGCAGTTGTTCTGTGTGAGATCGATATGACAAGTTAGTACGCCCCCCGACGGCTCGTATTTGACAATAAGTGTGCCAAACCGCTCGTCTTTTCTGATATAGGTGGCAACAATAACCCCATCTCCCCATGACTCCTGCCCAATAAACTTATCACCTACTAATTCAGCTGCTTCAGCAACAGAGGAATCAGTCGGTGTAACATCAGGGGGAGCGGTTACGATAGATCCCTCGGGCGGAAACATTGTTACTCTCTGTCCACCATTCCCATTTGAGTCGGCTATGTCTGTTGAAGAAGATGAAGAACCAGATGGTAAAACGGTGATCGCTGACGTGACGATCTGGTGAGAGATATCCAGATAAACAAACCACTTATCGCCGCTGTCGAGCCGTCGAAGGTCAACTTCGAACGATCCATTGCCGAAGTTGCAGTCAAAACCTTCCGTCCACCGTATCGACCGACCATCACAGCCGTTGATAGCCAACACTTCTACATTATCGATAGTGCTCATTCCAGAGAAGTAGTTGGAGTAATCAAAACCGATGTTCTCTACTTCCACCGACAAGGGCTCGTTGACCTCGCATTCTCCGCCAGGCCAACATGTGGACTCCTTGATTCGAGCACCGGCAAAGGCAGCGTAACAGCGACGTTCACGAATGGCCTTTAGTACGGATGTAGCCGAATTATTTACGGCACCCACAATAGTAAACCTATACATCTCCGGAAGGTACCTGTTACCAGTACGAGACTTGGCAACAAAAGCACTAATTACCGTACCGACCTCACAGTGGTAGTCAGTGCCCGCAACTATCGACTTTGGGCGTGGCGGTGATCCAGCGTTCGCCGCAATGTAATCAAACGTGCTAGCATTGTCATGATAGTGATTAAACGTCTCGTAGATATCTATAAACCACCCCGACTCAAACGGATAATCACCGTTAGTCGGATGAGCAGCAGCGAACGCCATTCCATCTTCTTCCAAATCTCGCACTTCCCTTACCAAGTTAGAACACTCTTCGCGACTCATGCCATCAGCCATCGTAGAAAGGGTGACCAAAAATCTCAAGGTATCAGCCGCTCCATCCATCTCCGGAGGAACCCATACTAAAAGGTGGTTGTGCCTTTTTACCCCTATCCCGACCTCTGCGCCGTAGATCAGTTTCTTACCAAACTGCTCACACATTTGTCGTGCGAGATCCAAATCGCGCGCCCAGTTGGTGGCACCGGAGTGCCACTTTATGAGATTGCAATATTGTGGCAACACGGTCCAGTCGATCATCTCTGCATGGTCGTTGATCGAAACGACCTCGGCACCAGCGGCGATTGTCTTCCGACACACCTCTTCGGGCGAGTCAAATCCGTCAGAATAGTAAGTGTGATTGTGCAACGAGACTACGATGCTACGCCCCCAACAGGGCATGACGACAACGGCAGCAACCACGACTACAGCCCACAACATCGTCCGCGTCTCCATGGCGCCCTCTCCTTTTGGACCGGTTTTTGCAACCTTGATGTCAAATAACAAACATCAAAAACAGCACCCAATCTATATTAACTGGGCGCTGTTTTTGATTTTCATTTCCTCTTAATCTATTAGTCTTAGGCCAATTCTTCTAGATTCCGGTTTCAGCTCCATCACTTCAAACTTATGTTTATCACCATTTTGCAGATCTTTCACTTTTTGGATATCTGTTCCAGAAGCATGAACTAAACCATCAAGTCCTTTTTCTAAGCGAACAAACGCTCCGTAAGCTGTCACTTTGGCAATCTCACCATTCACCTTTTGACCAACTCTAATTTTCTTCGCTGCCTCAAGCCATGGATCAGGTATCATCCTTTTGATTGACAATGACACCTTACCATCATCAATCTTTACCACCTTTGCTTTAACAGATTGACCCACTTTGAATAATTTATTTAGATCATCTACATGATCCCAAGAAACTTCTGAAATATGCACCAGACCTTCTATCGAATCCAAACTTACAAAAAGACCAAAATTAGCAATTCCGGTAACTTTCCCTTCGATTTCCTGACCGACTTCATAAACAGAGTCTATACCGCCACCCATATCATTAACTGCCATCTTTTCAGAAAAGATTAATTTTTCATCTTCTTTTTCAGCTGCTAGAATTTTGACTGAAAGTGGAGCACCTATCATTTGTCTTAGCTTTTGTAGAATTTGGCTTGGATCACCGCCATCGACTCTCGGGTAATTCTTGCTTGACAACTGCGAAACTGGTAAGAAACCTTGTATTCCACCAGCCTCAACCATCAAACCACCTCTGTTTGCACTAATAACTTTCACCTCAATGACCGCACCTTCATCCTTTTTTTCTGACAACAATTTCCAAAGTTTGTCTTTGTCTGCTCTACGCAAGCTCAAAACTATATAGCCATCTTTGTTTTCCATAGAAACGACCGCCGCAGACACCTTGTCGCCAACCTTAAGCTCCTTTGTATCAAAAGAAAATTCTTTTTCCGGAACAAAACCAAAAGCCAAACCATTGACATCACAAAGAATTTTATGGCTAGCAACGGAAACAACCTCGCAATCTACAACCGTACCAACATTAAAAGGTACAAGTTGTTCCTCCTGTTTCTCGACTAAATCATCCATTGTCTGATCAGCAACCTTATTTAATGTCTTTACCATTTTTTAGATATCCTTCCTGTCTCCGGTGGATATTATATTTTTTCCACAACTTAGAGACTACAAACATCCTGTAGTATAACAGAAAGATCAGCCAAATCAACCATATAGCCAAGGCAAGCAGCAAAACTATTGGCTTGGAAATTGTGACTACCAGTCCAATACGCGCCAATATTAGTAAAATTAAGACGACAGGAATGTAAATAAAAAAATCCGCAATCATACGTTGGAATTTTTTTAAAAATCGAGGACTAGTTCGTTTTTCAACAATCACCGAGTAAATAATACCGAAAATAAGACACAAGCAAAAAAATATTAACAAAAAAACAGCCGACTTCATCGGTTCCGTCGGATTGGTGTTAAGATATTGCAGATTAAATATGTTTTTGTAGTTTAATATTTGCATCAGGTATTTTATCTTATCCAAATTTCACTTGGACAAAAATTCAAATGGTGCCGAGTGGAAGAGTCGAACTTCCGACGCCAGGATTTTCAGTCCTGCGCTCTACCGCTGAGCTAACTCGGCGCGCCCAAAATTACACCAAGAGCATATCAAATTGAACATATCCTATCAATCAACCATAATGGTGGGCGACAAGGGATTCGAACCCCTGACCTACTCGGTGTAAACGAGTCGCTCTAACCAACTGAGCTAGTCGCCCTTGGTGCGGACGAGAGGAGTCGAACCTCCACGCTCTTGCGAGCACAGGCACCTCAAGCCTGCTTGGCTACCAGTTACAACACGTCCGCATCAGCGAAATAATACATTATTAACTAAACCGATTCAACCCTATATCAGCTCCCCCATTCCTTAATTGCTCTGTGATAAATTTCTGGAGTGCCGACATCAAACCATTTTCCTTCAAAAATATAACCCTTAATTTTATTTTGGAGTATTAATTTTCCAATAACATCATGCTCGATCGTAAAATTACTTTTATTTGGCAAATAATCAACGATTAACGGATCAACAATATGTACCCCCGCACTTACCAAATGAGACATCGAGTGCGTTTTTTTAGGTTTTTCGTCATATTCAACAATATTATTACCATGCATCCTTACTACACCATAGTCAGTCGGGTTAGATGTAGAAGTTAGAGCAATAGTTAATATTGAGGATTCTTCTAAATGAAATTCTATAAAATCGTTCAAATCGATATCGATTAATACATCGCCCCAAATTAACAAAAACGGCTCTGATCCCATGACCGGCAAAGCTTTTTTGATAGCGCCGCCAGTTCCACAACTTTTTTTCTCTTCAAGATAATTTATCCTCACACCAAACTTTGAGCCATCACCAAAGTGATCCTTAATCTTTTCTCCCAAATGCCCTATTCCTACACAGATATTCCTAACATCGTGAGATCGCAGAAGCTCTATGATATGTTCCAAAATTGGTCTACCTTTAACCGGCAACATGGTTTTTGGTAGTTCATAAGTAAATGGACGCATCTTTATACCTTCACCGCCCGCTAAAATTAAGGCCCTTTTAATCTTTGGCTTAAAATGCGAGGCAACGACGTATTCGAGTGCGTGAGAACGGTTTCTTATTTTTGTTCCATCAACCAGCGAATCGATCCTATCAACAAGGTCTTTTCGCATAGTAATCGTGAATGGTTTTCTTTCCATCTAAATACTGACACCTACTTTAGAAATTTTTTCTGCTTTGTCCAAAGAATACCCTTTGATCAAAGCAAATCTGGTTAAAATATTCCAGAAATACGCTAAAATGCAATACGGTCTATATCCTGTAACAAAATTTATCTGTAGATTAAAGTCAGCAAATTTACATTTTTCACCAACCGCAACAAAATGACATCCTGTTTTTTGCTTCATTTGTTCAAATCGATCCATATAATCAATATATTTATCAGCAAATAACAAAAATACTATATCCCCTTTTTCAATCACCTCTTCTGTACCGTGCAAAATTTGTGTTCCGGCTATAAATTTAGATTTCTTCTTGCCGAGTTCTGAAAATTTCAACGCAATTTCTTCGCCAATTCCATTACTGCCTCCGGCAAAATACACTGTCCTTGCACCAGAAATTAAAATTAACAATTTATTATCAACCTCTATATCCTTATTTTTGCGCATAGCTTGAGCAACTTTTAATAACTCCTTTTTTTCAGGTATTTTTTTGCCTTCGATAAATCTAACAAGGGATTCACAAATTATCGACTGTTCAATGATAGATTTGGTAGCTGCAACAGCTTTCTCCTTACCAGATTTAAGCTCGTAAATATTTTTGGCGATGTGGGCCAAATCGCTATTTTTATCTGATGTGACAGCAAAGACTTTTTCTGAAGAAAAAGTCTTTGCCAGAGATACAACTTCTCTAGTTTTGCCGGAATTACTAATTAAAAACAAACTTTCAAAATTATTTTTTTCAATAGCATAACCTTCACTAGCAAATATAAATCTTATTTTAGAACTAGTCTGAATATTCGACATTAAGGATTGTGCCCGACCTGACGGCAAATAATAACTAGAACCCATCGCCCCAACTAAAACAGGAAATTTTATTTTTGATAAGAAATTCCTAACGCGATTGTGATCAAAATTATTTAGAAAATTAATTGCTGATTCAATTTCCATTTCAAGATTTGTCATATACCTCCAATGATTAAATCGTCTTATATATGATATCATCATATAATGGTTAATATCAACGCCATTCGTTTATAAAAAAATTTATTCAAGTTTCACTTGAAAATAGTGTCACTAAAACAATAATTTTGTCACTGCAAATATACCAACACCAACTGGCAGACAAAAAAATCTAATATATTAACGGGACAAATTGCACACCTCTCGAGTTCGTAATAACAAGTCTTAAGTTTAAAATTGAAAATTGGGACTTCTGCTACATCAGTCCACTATTCTCCTTATAATTGCAACATCAGTCGGTAAGATCTTGAGAGATAATCTAAACTTCTCAAAACTTGTTCCAGATATCTCAAATTTAAATCCCAAGTACCTTTCTAAAGGAGTAACAATTTTGCTTTGAAGATCAAATCTGCTTGCAGCATAGGTTTTGGGTAGCTGCTCATTGTCTAACGACCAATTTTCACTTTGATACAACTTTTCAAATATCAAACATGCTGCTTTTTGGCTAGGAATTTTTTTAGAATCAACTTTTTTTCCATCAATAAAAATTTTGTTATCAACCAGATCAATAATAAGTGAAGAATTTATTTGTCTGTTACTTAAAATTTTATAAGTTCTATAACCTTTATTGACTAACTCAATTTGATACATATCGCTGCGAATAAATTCACTATATACCTTACGTTGCAAATCCTGTTCTATTCTGCCGGCAAATTGCTCAAAACCGTCTTGCCAGCTAGCATAATCAACAGATACACCTAGATTTTTGGCCATACTGAAAACCGCCTCTCTATGTTGACCAAAAGGCAAAGCAAACAAAACTTCTCCGCCCCGACCTACCCCAGTTATTTTGCACCCAGAACCTATATTATTTTGCGTTAAGCTAGCAATCTTGTGAATAGATGTATAAATTTTATCTATAGCTGGTGTTGAAATATCCACAAAATGCAAAAGGTTTTGATAATGATTAAGACTGCTAAAAAATTGTTTTAAATTTTCGCTCGAATTTCCCTTAATAAATAATTTTTTCATCAACAAAATTGTTTTTGTACTTACTTGCTCTAACATACCCAGATATGAATCCCAAAATGACAGCGTTTTATATCCTGTAATTTTTTCAATTTCGCGCTGATTGGCTACCGACTCTTTTTGCAGCTCTTCTGTGGAAGCAATAACAGAACCACCCTGTACCAGATTCCCAGAAAAAATTAATCCAAAGTCAAACGGCCAAGCAACATTTTGATCAATTTTAAAAAGTTTGTCAGAACCTATCGCCCAAGGTTTACCATTTTTTGAACTGACAACAATTGGCAAAGCAGAATCGCACAAAGCACATAAAGCTGTTGCTGCCGAACTTCGGCCATGCTGAATTTTCTTTACCAATTTACAAGCAAAATCGGATTTTTTTGATTCGTCCTCGTGTACTAAATTTGCGATTGCAGCTGACATTGCCCCTAACCCACCAAGCGATAGTCCCAAAATCAATTCGCTTAAAAACCTCACTTTATAACCCTTAAAAATATCCGATAGTTCATTGGAAAGGTTTGAGGTAATATATTCGTCAAGAACAATTCTTTCAAATTTATTTATAGACGGATTATAAGCATAAAATTCTTCTTCAACTTCAAATTTGTCATCGTCTATTTTTTCCAACCCAACATAAAATCTCAGAGGTATTTTAGAACATATAGATATTCCACCGTAAAAATTAGAAAAATCGCCTGACCAAATAAAACTATGCGGGGCGGAAGCAACACGAAAACAACTAGAAAAAAATTTCTCGTAGTTAGCGCTAAATTGTTTTTTTAGTTTCTTTGAATTCAAAGCAGCTCACTATTTTATTGCTTTTAAATGCTTTTAAATAGTATGGTGCCCCGGGGGAGAGTCGAACTCCCACGCCATTTCTGACACATGATCCTGAATCATGCCTGTCTACCAATTCCAGCACCAGGGCACTTACAGAAGAGATCTTACTAAATTCAACACTTTTTGTCGAGGTTTAACGCTTTTTACGCTCGTATATGTACCAATTTCCAACCTCGTTGAATCTATCAGCTTCACACATACAATAAGTTCCAACTGAAAACCCTTTGATTTTAGCCGACACATAATAGTCCTGTTCTAACCCGGAGTATTCTGCAATGATTTTTTCACTTTGAACTTCAGCAATGATTTTTGTCAAAATTTCGGCCTTTTTATTATCGGGCGCCTCCCTATATTGCTGCGTCAAGGTATCTAAATCAGCATTTGCAATCTCTGCAAAGTTTTGTCCTTCACCAGTCCTTTGCGAAGAATGATAAAACTTATATGGATCCTTAGTCGAATTGTCATCTACCAAAAGATACAAAAGATCGTAATTGCGTTTCGGTAAATCCGACAAAACGGCATCTTTCAATTTTAATTGCCTGATATTTAACTCAATCCCAGAATCAGTTAATTTCTTCTTAAATTCCTCATACTGCTCATCAACCCCATCACCATTTACTTCGAGAATATCCAAAGTTTTAATAGAGTCTGGCTTTTGTCCATTTAATAACTGTTCTCTCACCTTAAGGGTTTTTAGATATGCTTTTGAACCATTAATAAATAAAATATGTTTTTTGTTTAAGGAAACTTTTTTCGTCTGCCAACCTTCTGGCGCAGCTTTTAATCCCAAAGCCCCACTAACTATTTTTCTGTTAGCAGCTCTTTCAAGCTCCTCTTGGCTAGGATAAATTTTGACTATGACTCTTTCTATAAAAGGTCTCTGCAAATGATAAGTCTTATCAATCACAAGTCTAATCTCATTTTTTTTCTTTTTTGAAACTTTATATGGACCACTTGAAAAAAGCGGCTTAGTTACATCATCTAAAAAACTTGGCGATTGTACTGACAACGTAATTCGCAATGTGTCATCGGATACAGCATCAGCAGTTGCTGCAGGCAGATATGTAGGATTTTTAGCTAATGTTTCGGCTAATGTATAGCTTTTTATATTTTCTTGTAGTCTAAAAGTATAGGTCAGTTTATCCTCAGAAACCTCCCAACTTTTAGCTAAATCAGCAACAATTTGACCAGTTTGATCATGCATCACAAGGCCAGACTTTACAAGACGACCAAGTTCAACATCTTCTATAGAGCTAGCAACTACACCCTCGATAAAAGTTCCTCCCCTAGTAGGTACCATTTCTTTGATACCGGCAGCTTCCGCCCATTTCCAGCCCGAAAAGATTATCAACAAAAAACAGAAAGCTAAAATAAGTTTCTCGTAAATTGAAAAGAGATTTTTAAAATTTTTTAATACTGTAATAAATGATTGTAACTTAACTCGGCGAAAGCGCCGTAACGGTACTTCCATAAAGATTCCTTAGGACGTAACCCTTATTTTAAGATAAAGATTAAAAACGACCGCCACAACTAATACTGTGGCAAAAACTATGGTTGAGTTAAAAAGAAACTTCTCTATACCACGTTTTGAGCGATAGACATTTGCATCGGACGCAAAAGCACCGCCCAAACCAGTTCCTCGGTTTTGGAGCATCACTGCTGTTATTAGTAAAATGGATAAAATAAACTCTATCCAAATTAAGGCTTTTAACATAACGGGTCATATTGTATTAGATAGTCAAAATTTGTCAAGGGTTAACAGGGTAATTTATATAGGTTTGTAGGTAGGATATAGTAATATTAAAAATGAAAATGTAAAAGTTAAAATGCGGTTTACGGGCAGAACGCAAACCTAGTCCAAAAATAATAATTATTTGATATTTTTTCTATCATTTTGATCTTTGAGATTTAATTTTTAATCTGACTAACTCATCTTGTCAAAAATTATCTAATCAGGTATATTATTTGGTGTTTTAGTAATTTGCAAGTTGAAATTCGAAATAATTTGCATCTATGATGAAGTCTGAGATGGTTTACATCGAAACACAAAGTGTTGAGATGCGGGTATGGTATAGTGGTATTACACGTGCTTGCCAAGCACGAGAGACGGGTTCAATTCCCGTTACCCGCTCCAAAATAGTAGGTTAGTAGTCAGTAGGTTAACCAAAAAAAATACA
>Ga0265294_10004152_pt1 | contig 18191 bp, 18 predicted proteins | sample MunlanPumphouse3_FD_192504 | JGI IMG/M metagenome (GOLD analysis project Ga0265294, IMG submission 192504) | Groundwater microbial communities from a municipal landfill in Southern Ontario, Canada - Pumphouse #3 | ecosystem: Environmental > Aquatic > Deep subsurface > Groundwater | place...
ATTCTGATCATGATGCATAGCTCCTGGGTGCTGATCTTCTTTTCTTTCCGAAAGAAAAGAAGCAAAAGAAAACCTGTTTCCCGTGGATGACGCATAGCCACCTACGCTCCCTTGCTTCGCTGGGGGGGAGCTACGGTGGCTATGCTTAACTGAGTGCTCATTTTTAACATTTCCTTAAGGTAAAAAGGTAAGAAACCTAAAATTTAAGGGACTGCCCTGCAGAGCCGGAAGCCGATAAAGAAGCTGTAGTACGGGGGGTCGTCGCCCCGACTCGCAACCCGGCAGTAGGGGGCACTACCGCCCCAGCCACCACCCCGCCCCACACGGTACGACCCGCTCGCAGGACCGGTCGGATTGCTGCTGGGACTGCTGCTGTAATAGCTACGGCTATTCCAATCCCAACACCATTCCCAAACATTACCGCTCATATCATAAAGACCCAAACCATTGGGTGCTTTGGTGCCGACAGGATGACTGGTCCACCCGCTATTACCGGAATACCAAGCCACGGTATTGATATCATCAGAACCGCTATAGAGATAATCTGGTGTATTCGTGGCTCCCCTGGCTGCATATTCCCATTCCGCCTCAGTGGGCAAACGGTAACCATTGGCGTTCCAGTTACAGATTGCCGCGTCCCAAGTTGCGTTGTTACTTGAGGTCGGGACGTTCCCCCAGATGGCAGGATCGGTAGAGCCAGAGATACTATACACCGGCGTAAGCCCCTCTGCCATACTGCGCAAGTTGCAATACTTCAATATAGCATACCAGGAGACATAGTAAGCAGGATAATTATCCCCAAGACCATAGTTACTGGTCCAGCTTGAACTGGGTTGCATATACTGGGCATACTCCGCTTGCGTCACTTCATAGGTTCCCATGTAAAAGGAATTCAAGGTCACGCTGTGGTTAGGAAGTTCATCGCTATTACCACTACCCGTTGTTCTGCCCATAGTGAAAGTGCCGCCTTCAACTAATACCCATGGATTTTTTTTGGCGTCAAACCGGAATTGCCAGTTTCCAATGTCAGCGCCTTCCAGCGTGGGATTCCAGAACAACTGCAGGTCTTTGCCGGGAGCTACACCGGACTGCAAGCCAGGGCCTTCGACAAATCTGGGCTCGACCATCTCCCTGTTGCCCAGATAGGGAACCAGCTTGAGCAGATATAGATCATTGCCTTTGCCTTCCAGATCGAAAGTAATGGTGTAATAGCCGCAATCGGGTTCCAGGCTTGATCTTACATTAGTAACCTTTTGGGCAGATAAAGCACTGCTGAGCATGCATACAAACAGGCTGATCAAAAGCATTCTTCGCATAGCTTACCTCTTTCTTAGCTTCAAGTATACTCTTATGATACTGAAGATCTTGTCAACTAATTTATGTTCAGGCCTTCACATCCCCCCCATTTTGAGACTGTTTGAAAAGAGTCACTGATAATTGCAAATTCGCTCACCGAAAATTGCAAATGCCAAAACATATACATATCCAAGAATCCAATTGCTTCCGTACATAATCCGTATTGGTATATTGCATATATCATTACGGGTTTTTTCTCTTGATTCTGGAGCTGATAATAGTAACTACCACTTGGACAAAATAGTGCCCAATTTGCAGGTTTTGGAGATCAAAACAATGAGATTTGCTGAGTAAATGTCCATTGGTTTTCTGCAAATGCTTTTCAGATATTCTTTTCTCTCCTCGACTTATCTAATTTGTCCATTGATCGCTATTTGCAATTATCAGTGACTCTTTACAATATCCCTTTAGCAAAAGCATTGATCCCGATTTTCTGCTCCATCGCTCAGTCCTCATTTCGCATTGCTGCAGCACAAAAGCCTGTGTTAAGAATAATTAACCAAAAATAGCTTGCCTCAAAAGCGCTTTTGAAAGATATGGAAATAAAGAGGATAAATGATGCAGAAATTAATCTACATTGTGGAAGACGAACCGGATATTGCGGAATTGATCGCCATCAAGCTGCAAAGTGCCGGGTACGACACCAGAATATTCACCCATGGTGCGCCCATGCTTCAGGCATTGGCCGGCGTCCCTTGCGATTTGCTGGTGCTGGATCTGATGCTGCCGGATATGGATGGTATCGAGATTTGTAGCCGCATTCGGGAAGACAAACATCACTCCGCTTTACCTATCGTGATGCTGACGGCGCGCACTGATGTATCCGACCGGGTAAAGGGTCTGGAGATCGGTGCCGACGACTATCTGGGCAAGCCCTTTGATGGCAAGGAATTAGTTGCCAGGGTGAAGGCGGTTTTGCGGCGGAGCGATGCTTCGGTATCCGGCACCGAACTCTTTGTGGATCCTGCTTTGAGGCTGGATCTCAACACTTATGAAGCCAGCATCGATGGCGAAAGACTGGAGCTCACTCTCACAGAATTTCGCATCCTGAAGCTATTGATTTCCAAGCCCGGAAAAGTGTGGTCTCGCTCCCGCATCCTCGACCAGCTCTGGGGCACGGATAAAATCGTGATCGAGCGCAGCGTGGATGTCCACATCAAAAACCTGCGGGACAAACTGGGGGCATACTCTGAACACATCCAGAATGTGCGTGGAGTAGGCTACTACTTTGAAAAAACTACATAAATGGAAAAACACAGCCTTACCCGCAGCCTGATTATTCTGCATATTGCCAATCTCGCACTGCTATTTATTCTGATGCTGGCAAATGTGGACATCGGCATCATTCTTCCCCTGATGACCCTCAGCACGGCCTTTATCCTGTTCTTCAGTCTCTTGATAATCAATCGCCAGTTGCATCGCATCAGCGACGCCGCCAGGCGCATCTCTCGCGGTGAAGAGCTGGGCCATCTGCCCGATCTCAAAGTTGCCGAATTCAGCGAGCTGGGCAGGTCCATAAACAAGATGCTGAATCAGAAAGACAGCACCATCGGTCACCTTACCGCCCATCGGGAAGAGCTGCGCCTTTTGATCTCTACCAATGAAGATCCATTGTGGGCACTGGATCCGGAGGGCAGAGTATTGTGGTCAAACAACTCTTTTGAAAAGCTGTTCCCCTATCTGAATCAGGAAAAATTACCCTACTATTGGGAAATTATCCGAGACCCCTTTTTACTGGATTATCTGCGCGAATTCCCCACAGGGGAATCCAAAGAACTGCGCGAATTTATCATCGAAGAGCACTACTATCTGCTTAGCGCTGCAGCAGACATCAATGGCAAACGCCGCGTTTTCATGTTGCAGAGCATAGACGAACTGCGTGCCGCTCAGCAAATGAAACGGGATTTCATAGTGAACCTGGCCCACGAATTGCGCACTCCACTAACCGCGATCAAGGGCTTCACAGAGGCATTGGAAGACGACGAAAGCAATAAAGCAAGATATCTGAAAATCATTCAAAACCATACCGATCGCTTGATCCGATTGATAGTAGATTTGGAAGAATTGATCCGGCTCGAACGCGGTCCCGGACCAGACACACAATGGGTAAAACTAGCAGAATTGATGGGCAATATCAGCCTCATTCTGAAACCAATGACAGACGCAGCGAGCCTGGATCTCATCATCGAGATAGAACCCCGCGATGCCGTGTGCCATGTGGATCCCTTCAAACTGGAACAAGTCTTCATCAATCTGGCGCAAAACTCCATCCGCCACACCCGGAGCGGAGCTATTCGCATCAAAGTATGGCAAAACCGGGAAAATCTGCACATCGATTTTACAGATAGCGGCTCCGGCATCGATCCCAAAGATCAGGCCCGCATCTTTGAACGCTTTTGGGTGGGAGAACCTTCCCGCAATCGCGCCAAAGGCGGCACAGGCCTGGGCCTGGCTATTGTGAAGCACATCGTCGCAATGCATGGCGGCAAGATTACGGTGGAAAGCGAACCCGGCAAAGGCTGCACATTCCACATCGACATCCCACAATACCCTGATGCTGCAAATGCCTAGCGATAAGTATTATATGGATCCCGAACTTTTGGTGCGGAAATATGAAGGTATGGTGATTAGCCTGGCAAAACGCCATTCCAACACAGCTAATGCCCTCGAAGATCTGATTCAGGAAGGTATGTTTGGTTTGTTGGAAGCCAACACTCGTTTCGATCACTCACGGGGAACGCAATTTGGCACTTATGCCCACTACTGGATCCGGAAACGCATCCTCGCCGCCACGGGACAAGAGTGGAAACATCAATATAAGCGCGTAAATATCGAGGATGTACCAGAGCCTGCCGACCGCTCCAATCCCGAACAACAAGCGGAAAGCCGGCTTTCGCTGCCTATGGATATGCCCGAAGACGAACGCCACATTCTCAAGCTCAGCTATGCCGAATCTCTCAGCATCAAAGAAATCGCGCTACAGATGAATATGCGACCGGAGCGGGTAAAGCAATTGCGGGGCAAGGCTCTGCGCAGATTGCGCGCCCTGTCTGATGTAAATACCAATCCCTAGACAGCAGGATCCATTTTTCGGCAAACGAAGCTAAAAACATCCACAAACCACGCTTTCTTTAAACCCCAAATGCCGGTATGCCGTCTTTTTCCCCGCCGCTTCCTCTTTATTCCAAGCTGTGCCGATCTAGATATAAAGGCGATATCAAGCAGTGTTCACTGGATGATAACCCGACAATATCTCGATCGGCACCCGCCGAAGCATAGGGGGAGCAATAATCTGCCTCTCAGGGGCAAAATGGCAGTTCCGGAGTCACAAGTGCCACAGCTCGCATAAAAGCCTCTATATCCTGTGTTTAATCACCTTTCCCAGCACTAGGAAAACAGTGTTTTCGGCGATATTGGTGGAGAGATCGGCTACTCGTTCCAGGTTTTTGGAGATCCGCAGCAGGTGCATATATGTGTTTATGCCGGCGGGATTCCCCTTCATCAGCTCTATCAAAGTGCTGTGCATCAAGCGATTCAGATCGTCCACGATAGTATCATCAACACATACTTGCCGCGCCATTGGCGCGTCTCGCTGGATGAAGGCCGAGATGCTCTGATGCAGCATGGATATCGCCTTTTGATACATTTTGAACAGCGTAGGCAGACAGCCGGCGATGGGTTCTCCAAAGATCGCATTGGCGCTTTCGGCAATGTTCACTGCTTGATCCCCCAGACGCTCAAGATCGTTATTGATCTTGTAGGACATCAGAATAATTCGCAAATCTGTGGCTTCCGGTTGATAGAGCGCGATCAGCGAAGTGCAAAAGGATTCAATATCCAGCTCCAGACGGTTCACTTTGTTTTCCAAAATCAGAATCGCGTCCAGATTGCAGGAATTCCCGTTTTGTAAGGCATTCATGGATGTAATCACCATTTTTTCAACTAACGCGGCTTCATCCAGCAGCATTTTCTTCAGATCATTCAGTTTTGTATTCAGCATTATTTCTCCTGATGTTATTAACCGAAGACGCCGGTAAGATAAGCTTCGGTGCGTGGATCTTTTGGCACGGTAAAGACTTCGGAGCTTTCACCGAATTCCACCAGATCGCCCAAATACATAAAAGCAATATAATCCGATATACGGCCGGCTTGCGCTATATTGTGAGTTACAATCAGGATCGTTACCTGATCCTTCAGTGCCAGACACAGCTCTTCTATCTTGGCCGTAGATTGGGGATCCAGGGCGGAAGTAGGCTCGTCCAAAAGCAGTATTGCCGGTCCATTTGCAAGAGCGCGAGCTATGCAAAGCCGCTGTTGCTGACCTCCGGAAAGAGCCATCGCCGGGCTATGCAAGCGATCTTTCACCTCATCCCACAACCAGGCGCCCTGCAAGCTTTTCTCCACTATATCGTTAATCTCGCTTTTCGAGATCTTGCCTTGGATTTTGGGGCCGTAAGCCACGTTGTTGTAGATGGATTTCGGGAAAGGATTTGGTTTTTGAAACACCATGCCCACTTTGGTACGAATCTGCGGAACATTGGCTTTGGAGCTATAGATATCTTCATCGTTCAAATAGATGCTGCCCTCTACTCTGGCACTGGGAATCAGGTCGTTCATACGGTTGAAGCAGCGGAGCAAACTGGATTTTCCGCAGCCCGACGGTCCGATCATGGCGGTGATTTTGTGAGTGTGGATACTCATTGTGATGTTGTGTAATACATGATTTTGGGCAAAGTATAGGTTCAGGTTCCGAGTGCGTATATGTGCTGTTACCATTGTTTATTTCTCCTCATGCGATAACGGATGGCAATTGCGAAAAACGAGATGCCCAAAACCATGGTCAGCAACACCAGCGCGCTGCCATAAGCTATCGGCTCTTGTTTGTCGGCTTTGGAACCCTCTGTCATCAAAGCAAATATGTGATATGGCAGGGCCATCACTTCATCTCCCAGTGAAGCGGGCAGTTTGCGAGAATAGAAGGTGGCAGCGGTAAACATGATGGGCGCGGTTTCGCCGGCTACGCGTCCAATGCTGATGATGGCTCCGGTAAGGATATTTGGCAGCGCGGAAGGCAACAACACCCGGATGATCGTCGTGCTTTTCTGTGCGCCAAGGGCGATAGAGGCCTCACTAAAATCCTTCGGTACGCTTTGTAAGGCTTCTTCTGCCGTGTTTATGATCAGAGGCAAGGCCAACACCGATAGGGTCAATGCACCGCTGATCAGCGAGACATCCAGGGAAAGCATGTTCACAAATATTGCCATGCCAAACAGTCCGTAGATGATAGATGGAATACCCGCCAAAGTATTTATGGATAGCTTTACAGCGTTCACAAACCACAGAGGTTTGCCATAACTATATAGATAAATCGCGCAGAGAATACCCAGGGGCAGCGCAATCAACATGGATATCAGGGTAAGCCAGAATGTGCCCACAATCGCGGGGAATATGCCACCCTCGGTCATGCCGGCACGCGGTGCGGCACTGATGAATTCCCAGGACAGCACTTTGTATCCCTTGCTGAATATGCTGCCCAAAAAGATGAAAAGCATCAGCGTAGTGAAGATAAACAGTAAGCTCATCGAGAATCTGCCACTCACACTGTAGATTTTGCGTAAATTCATTTTTTGTTCCGTTTAAAGAAGATTAATTCTGCCGATAAATTGGTGATTAGGGTGATGATAAACAGCAGGCACGCAATGGCGAACAAGGAGCGATAATGCAGGTCTCCCACCACGGTCTCGCCCATCTCCGCGGCGATGGTGGAAGTAAGCGGCCGAATGGATTCGAATATGCTTTTGGGAATCTGGGCGGATCCCCCCGCCACCATCAATACCACCATGGTCTCCCCGATGGCACGGCCAAAGCCTTGCAAGATCGAGCCCACTATCCCTCTACGCGCTGCCGGTATCACTACCTTCGTGATGGTTTCCCAAGAAGTAGCGCCCAAGGCCAGCGATGCCTCACGCAGCTGTTTGGCTACGTTCGCAAGAGCGTCCTCACTCATGCTGGATATGATGGGTAACACCATGAGTCCCAGAATGATGGAGCTGCTGAGAAGATTTAACCCGGTGGATAGATCAAACAATTCGCGGACAAACGGTGCCAAAACCACCATCCCGAAGAGGCCATAAACCACGCTGGGAATGGCAGCCAGCAGTTCCAAAACCGGTTTAGCAATCTCTTTCAGCTTTGGCGAAGCGATTTCGGATATGAAGATTGCACTGCCCAAACCTAAGGGTATCGCGATGATGAGTGCTCCCAGAGTGACAAGCAGAGAACCTGCAAAGAGATTGAGGATGCCAAATTGCGGCGCTTCTGCATGGGTGGGATACCAGTCATTCCCGAAGAGAACCTCGGAAAGCGGAACAATGTCAAACAGAGGTATCCCCTCTCTGAATATGCTGTAGATAATGCCAAAAACGGCTGTCAGACTGAAGAGCGCGGCTGTGTGTGTGATAGCAACGAAGGCTCTTTCTTTTGCATGCATAGTGTATCCTTATACTTGTCAATTCCCGGTATATCTGCACCATAGTGCATTGCTATACCGGGAATGACCTTATTGAGAGATCTTCAATTTATGGAGATAAAACCTTGGTCTTCTACAATCTTCTGTCCTGCATCGGATTGCAGCCAACCGATGAAATTTGCCACTGCGCCGCTCGCCTTGCCGTTGGTGTACATATATAGCTTCCGGCTAAGCTTGTAACTTCCATCTTTCACAGTGGCTTCGCTGGGCCTCACACCCTCGATCTTGAGCACTTTCACTTCGCTGTTTACGTAACCAAGACCGGCATAGCCAATCGCACCGGGAGTGGAACCAACCGCGCTGATCACGGCATTGTTCGATGCCAGCAGTTGAGCGGAAGCTATCACTTTGGCTCCACCAAGGGCCTTTTCGTTGAATACTTCAAAGGTTCCGGAAGCTACATCGCGAGAAACGATCACGATAGGCAAAGAGGGACCACCCAGATCCGCCCAGTTCTTGATCTTGCCGGTATAGATATCTCTGACTTGGGCTACACTTAGCTCTTTTACGGAGTTGCTCTGATGCACTACTATGGCAATCCCGTCGTTGGCTACCACATAGGCAGTGGGATTGATACCTTTGGCTTTGCAGGCAGAGATCTCTTTGCTCTTGATCGGGCGGGAAGAATTGGCAATCTGCACGGTGCCGTTTTGTAGAGCGGCTATTCCCACACCGGAACCACCACCACGCACTGAGATATTGTAATCGGGATGACTATCCATATAGGCTTCCGCGCCTGCTTGAGCGATGGGCAACACAGTGGTGGAACCGGAACAGGTGATCTGTCCCTGTTTGGCATAGGCAAAACCAAGGCTTAGCATTGTTATCCATATGATGATTAAATATTTACGCATTCTATGTTCTCCTTTCTTTTATAGTGATTGGGAAAAGCGCCATTTGAGTTGCGCCATAATGGTGAAGCTGTCTTTTAGTTCGTCGGCATACGCTGCCGCGGATTCATCTTCATCGTAGCTTTTTTTTGTGGCGTTTAGCTGTAGCTGCATGGCGGGCACATAGCTGTCGTTGTGCATAAAGTTGTAGTTTATGCCTGCGGTTATGGCATTTGAGAGATGTTTGTCCGCCTTGTTGTCAGTGGCATCCCAGCGGTCGTAACGAGCCAGAATCTGGATGTCATGATCTAAATAATTGCGCAGATTGAATATTGGTATGATCGATATGCCTGAGGCGCTATAGTCTTTGCTGTCATCGTTTGGATACTCAACACTCTGGTTATAGAATTCTGCCATAATGTCCACGGGTCCCACCACGTAGCGCACCAAGGCGTCTGCCAACACCTGAGTCTGATATCCCGGGACGGGGAGATCAGTATTAATATCCTTCTCGCGTTCAGCACTGTTGGTCATCACAGAGGCGCCCAAAGTGAGGCCTGTGACCGGTGTGAGGCGCAGATTTGCCAAGCCTTCAAAGCGATTGTTGCCCTTCAGATTGGCCCCGTACTTCTTGTAACCCTCTCCATTATATGCAGCCAGAGCATACTGACCCAAACCGGAGGGGAGATGTCCGTTTATGCTGATGCCATAATCGGCAGAGGACGCCAGCTTGTATTCATCCACGGGAGCTTTGCCGATGAGGCTGTAGTCCCAGTCGTAGATTGAACCGAAATACACTTTTTGCAAGCCCACACTCAGTTTGGCATCCGGGATGGGAAGTAGATCAGCGAAATCTACAAAGGCGTATTTCAGCTTCAGACCGGCGCCGTCTTTCTGAGCATCGGTGGAGAATATGTCTACGGTGAATCTTGTAGATATGCTTTCGCTAAATTTGCTTTTCATGTCCACATAGCCGCGTTCCAGGGCTATGCCATTCGCTTTGATGATGCTGCTGTTGTCTACCACACCGGTTCCGCTTGTCATGGTCCAGCGGCTCCACAGCTCGGTACCCAAGGTGCTCTCTACCGCCATAGCGGCCAGAGGAAGCAATATCAATACTGCAGATACAAGGCTTTTGTAAACCCGTTGTTTCATTCTTGTCTCCTTTTTTTCGCGTCTTTATAGTTTTCGCTTACACCGGGTTTATACTGTCGCAGTGTTAGTTTTTTATTAGTGCTGAGTTAAGATTTGGTAAAGAATTCCCAGGATCAGAGTAGAAGGGCTTACAAGCACTCTGTAGGGGACCAGGAAAGGTTGACGAATAATCCGCTTGACAAAAATGTGGCCTCAGTTTTCAAGGAACAAACCACGTGGAGGATTAGTCCTAATTGGTAAGGCAGCGGTCTTGAAAACCGCCGGGTTCTGCCCATGGGGGTTCGAATCCCTCATCCTCCGCCAGTAAATAGAAGTGAATGATATAAATAATTTGTGCCGGGAGAGGTGACCGAGCTGGCTTAAGGTGCACGCCTGCTAAGCGTGTGTAGGTCAAAAGCCTACCGAGGGTTCGAATCCCTCCCTCTCCGCCACGATTCGTTGAGTTGGGCAGTCGCCAAGCGGTAAGGCAGCAGGTTTTGGTCCTGCCATACGGGGGTTCGAATCCTCCCTGCCCAGCCACAATATTTTGGTGGGATGTCGTCTAATGGTAGGACAGCGGACTCTGGATCCGTATGTGAGGGTTCAAATCCTTCCATCCCAGCCACAACAATAAAAACCCGGTTTGTAGCCGGGTTTTTTGCTTTATATAGTGTTTCTGTTTTATTGGTTCTTACACGCCAGATAGAGTTCTTTGGCCTTCGTCGCTGCAGCGTCGGCAAAATCCCTATCACCGGAGGCAAAGATGATGCCGCGGGAACTGTTGATCAGGATTCTGGGGTCATCCGCGCTATTTATGGCGTACTTCAATACAGCTTTCAGATCGCCACCCTGAGCTCCTACACCGGGAATCAGAAACAATCTGCCCGGCATCAGCTTACGCATTTCTTGCAGATGATCCACCTGCGTGGCACCAACAACGGCGCCAAGTCTGCTTTCATCAAAGCCCTGCATCCATTCCGGCACTTTATACTTCATCTTTGCATCGTGAAAAAAATCTTCGGCACCTTTGTTTGAGGTGAGTGCCAGGGCAAAGGCAAAGCTGCCTTCGTGTTCCAGCAAAGGCAGCAACACATCTTTACCCATCAAGGGATTGATGGTGATGGCATCCACTGACAGATATGTAAAGAAGGCATGCACGTATGCCGCCATGGTGGAGCCGATATCTCCCACCTTGCAATCCAAAATTACCGGGATCTGTGGCGGTATATAATCGACGCTGGCATACAGAGCGTCCAATCCCCGGATGCCATCTGCCAGATAGAATGCCAGATTCGGCTTGTAAGCGGTGGCATATTCGGAGGTGGCATCGATGATGGCACGATTGAATTCCCAGATGGGATTATCCGCGTTTTGCAGGCAATCCGGCAGCAGATCAAGCCGGGAATCCAAGCCTATACAGACATGGCTTCCCAGCTCTTTGAAACGCTGTTGATACTTATGCCAAAACGATCTTGACACTATCCTCTCCATCGATTTCGGCCAGGGATACTTTGATGATTTCTTCTTTGGATGTGGGTACGTTTTTGCCCACGTAATCCGCTTTGATGGGCAATTCACGATGTCCGCGATCGATGAGAACTGCCAATTGAATCTGCCGGGGGCGCCCGAAATCCATCAAGGCGTCGATGGCGGCACGCACGGTTCTGCCGGTAAAGAGCACATCATCTACCAGCACCACAATGGCGTCCTCAATCTCGAAATCCAATTGCGAGCCTTTAATAACCGGCTGGTGGGCAATCGTGGAGAGATCGTCTCTATACAGAGTAATATCAAGCACTCCCACAGGCACTTCTTGATTTGAGATGAGCTTCAGATAGTCCGAAAGCTGATTTGCCAAAGGAACGCCGCGAGAGCGGATACCAACCAGGCGGATCTTTTCCAGACCCCGGTTTTGTTCGATGATCTCATGCGCCATACGTTGAATACTGCGCTTCATCTGAGCGCTGTCCATGATCTGGCTTTTCAGTTGCATCGATAAACTCCTTTAATTCACGGTTATGATGGCCAGGACATCGCCTTTGCCTACATTTGCTCCGGCAGACAGTGGCGCTGAACTGAGGGTCCCATCCACGGGTGAGGGGATGTTGTTATACATTTTCATGGCTTCCAATACCAATATGGTCTCGCCACGTTTCACCTTGTCTCCCACCTGTTTTTCGTATTTTACCAGCATCCCCGGCATAGGTGCGGCGATGCTTTCACCACCGGCAGCAGTGGGAGCGGGAGCGGCAACCGCTGCGGGAGCGGGTGACGCCGCAGGAGCCGGAGCAGGCGCGGCAACCGGAGCGGGAGCAGGAATAGAAGGGGCAGGAGCGGCGGGACGGCTGGAGATCACACGCGGTGTTCCGCCTTTTTCCGCTACTTCTACCAGATAGTAGCTACCATCCACAAAGACATCAAACTGACGCGCGTCTTCGGGCTTTTCGGGCGCGGTGGGTTTTTCCACCACTTGGCCAGCTTTGGCTTTAGCGATCAATTCTTCTTCAGCTTTCACATCTTCCAGGGTTCTGGCTTTCATCTCTTCCGGCATGGGATCCATACCGTATTTGATACGCAGGAACTTCTTGCCGGTTACGTTATATAGGGCCACGATCAATTGATCGTCGAGGTTTTTGGCCAGGCCTTCGCATTCTTTTTTCACTTGATCCATCGCCGGCGGGATTACATCGCCGGGACGCGCCGAGATCGGTTTCTCGCCTTTGGGATATCCCTTCAGGGCTCTGGCTTGCAAGTCTTTATCTATGGGCAGAGTGGTTTTACCATAGAGTCCGTAACACAGGTCTTTTACTTGCTCTGTAATGCGGGCATACTCGCCGTCTTTGCTATCGAAGAGCGCGTTATTCACACTCTGGATTCCCACGATCTGACTGGTGGGTGTCACCAAAGGAATCTGTCCCAAGTCCTTGCGCACTTTCGGGATCTCTTCAAACACATCTTCGAGTTTGTCCAGCGCGTCCATCTGACGCAATTGATTTACCAGATTCGAGAGCATTCCGCCCGGAGTTTGGTGAATGATGACATCGGTGTCGATGATGCTGAACTTTGTATTATTGGCAAATTGGCTGTATTTGGGAATGTCTTTTTCCATTTCTTTGGCGATGGTATTCAGCAGCTTGATATCGAAACCGGTATCGCGATTGCTACCCAGCAGACTGATTACCAGCGGTTCCACACCGGGGTGCGAAGTGCGATACGCGTATGGCCCCAGGCAGGTGTCGATAATGTCCACTCCGGCTTCTATGGCCTTGAACAGCGAGAGATCGCCCATGCCGCTGGTGAAGTGTGTATGCAGATGGATCGGGGCTTTCACGGCTGATTTCAGCGCTTTTACCAGATTGTAGGCATCATAGGGAGCGATCAAACCCGCCATATCTTTGATGCAGATGCTGTCCGCACCCATCTCTTCCAACTGCCTGGCTTTCTTCACATAGTAATCGATATTGTAGATGTCTCCGCCCATGCGCTGCTCTGTGAGGGAGTAACAGATGGTGCCCTGAAAGTGTTTTTTATTCTTTTTGATGATTTTCACCGCAGTCTGGAAATTCCGGAAGTCGTTCAGAGCGTCAAACACTCTGAAGATATCGATGCCATTGTCGCTGGCGCGCTGCGTGAAGGCTTCCACCACATCGTCCGCATAGTTTTGATATCCCACCAGATTCTGTCCTCTCAACAACATAGAGAATGGAGTCTTGGTGATGTGTTTTTTCAGTGTTCTGATGCGTTCCCAGGGATCTTCTCCCAAGTAACGGTGCATAGTATCGAAAGTAGCTCCACCCCACACTTCCATGGAGTAGTAGCCCACTTGGTCCATCAGTTCTGCCACATGCAGCAGGTCTTCGGTTCTACCTCGGGTGGCAAACAGCGATTGATGGCCGTCCCGGAAGCTGAGGTCCTGTATTTTGATAGGATTGGCGGCTTTTGGTCGATCTGCTTCATAGCGCATCTTGGTCATTTCGAGGATGCCGTGTTTCTCCATTATATCTCCTTTATTATCTGCTTCTTTTTATTATTCTTCTTTGAGTGATATCTCGATATTGCATCGTTTGTGCGCGGGCATAAGCCGGCCAGGGATGCGAGGGATTGCCGGACAGTGGCCGGCTGTAACCCACAGCTGTCTCTTCGGCGCTGATGAGTGCCAATACTGCCGAGACTGCTGCCAGGTAGCGTTTATCTGGTTTCATAATCATATCCTTATGCCGGGATGTTTCCGTGTTTTTTGGGCGGTAGACTTTCGCTCTTTGTGCTTAGCACTTCCAGCGCGTCCACCAGACGTTTACGGGTCTCAGACGGCAGGATCACAGCATCCACATATCCCCGTGAGGCAGCCACATAGGGGTTGTTGAAGCGTTCTTCATAATCTTCGATCATCTCAGCACGTTTTGCCGCTTGATCTTCGGCGGCGGCGATTTCTTTGCGGAAGATCACATTTGCCGCCCCTTGCGCGCCCATCACGGCGATCTCGGCGCCGGGCCAGGCAAAGACCATGTCCGCGCCCAAATGCCTTGAACTCATCGCAATATAGCTGCCCCCGTAGTCTTTGCGGGTAACCACGGTAAGCTTCGGAACCGTTGCTTCGGCATAACACCACAGCAATTTCGCACCGTGTCGGATGATGCCGCTGTGTTCCTGATTGGTGCCGGGCAGATAGCCGGGAACATCCACAAAGGTGATCAGCGGGATATTGAAAGAATCGCAGAAACGGATGAAACGCGTAGCTTTGTCTGAAGCGTCGATATCCAGGCATCCCGCCAGCACCGTCGGCTGATTTGCCACGATGCCCACGCTGCGTCCTGCCAGGTGAGCAAAGCCCACGATGATGTTTTGCGCGTAAAAATAGTGCGGTTCAAAGAAGATCCCATCGTCCACCACGCTCTTGATCACGTCGCGCATATCGTAACCCATGCGCGGGCTATCCGGAATAATGCCGTCCAAATCCGGACACAAACGCCAGGGATCGTCATCACTCTCCAATATGGGAGGATCTTCCATGTTATTGGCAGGCAGATAGCCCAGCAGGATTTTGATCTGATCGATGGCGTCCGCATCGCTTTCACAGGCAAAGTGCGCGTTTCCGCTCTTGCTGTTGTGCGTCATGGCGCCGCCCAGCTCTTCCTGATTGGTTATCTCGCCGGTAACTGCTTTGATCACATCCGGCCCCGTGATAAACATGAAACTGGTATTTTTTACCATAAAGACAAAGTCTGTCATTGCCGGGGAATAGACCGCACCACCGGCACAGGGCCCCATGATGGCGGTGATCTGCGGGATCACTCCGCTGGCACGGGAATTGCGGAAAAAGATGTCTCCATAACCCTTCAGGGCGTCCACACCTTCCTGGATACGAGCGCCACCGGAATCGTTGATACCGATGCAAGGAACTCCGCTTTTCAGCGCCATATCCATTACCTTGCATATCTTGGCGGCATGCATCTCACCCAAAGAGCCACCCCGGGCCGTGAAATCTTGGGAAAAGGCAAAGACGTTTCTACCATTTACCAGACCGTGACCGGTGATCACGCCATCGGAGGGGATCTCGATCTTCTCCATGCCAAAGTTGTCACAGCGGTGACTTACAAACATATCCAGCTCCCTGAAAGTGCCGGGATCAAAGAGCAGATTGAGGCGTTCGCGAGCGTTCAGCTTGTTGCTTGCTTTTTGCTTCGCAAGCGCTTTATCGCCACCCATCTGCATTGTCTTCTGCTGTTTATCCAGAAGCTTTTGGATGTTCTCCTTTGTAGTATGCATCTATACCTCTTTATGTATGTATTTACCAATGTCATAGCAATAAAATGACAGCAGGGAAAATGTCCCCTGCTGTCAACACAAAAAATCTCCGTTCCGGCTAAATGTGCTTTGCAATAGCCTTCCGGATTCGAATGCTAAAGCATTCTTACTGAGTTACAATCACTCTCAGATTTTTGAGGGACACTTTCATATCCCCACCACATAGCACATAACCCCTGAACGTCTCGCTGGTATCCGTGATGCGGCTGATGATCCATGCCAGGCTGCGCGCGTCCTGATTGGATTTTGGGGGAATCCGGACGTCGCCTTCGCCCCATTCACCATCATAGAATATTACGGTCTTGCCCAGGCTGATGTCGGCAGCGGTAGCAATACGGGTGGTTGCCAGCCAACGTGCCCACACGGTGGAGCCGTCCTGAACCCGTAGCATTTGAGCTTGATTGTCAGTCTGAATACTGGGCGCTTGAATCACCTTGCCCAAAAATACCAGATCCCAGCTGGAAGAATTGGGAAGAGGTTCTTCCATAAAGAAAAAATCTGTGGCGGTCAAGAAATGAGCGTCCTGCCCTACCAGCGGGGCCATAGCTGTTTCGACGGCATGAGTATCCAATATGGGAATGTTTGGGCGCAATACCACTTGGGGAGTGCATGCCCAGATAAACAACATGAAAATGGGGACCGACAGAATCAGGTAACGCTTTGCGGTCATTACATTAGCTTTCATTGTTTCCTCCTCCGGTATATCCGGATTATTAACGATAATTTCCATACTAATAATCACTGTTTTTTTGTCAAATAAAAATATCACTATATGGTTGTTGCAGAATTCAACTCGAATAGTATGTTTACTATAGTTTTGCTACAAACTCGTCTAAACTCTCACTAACCAAGCGTTATCAGCTCCTGATTGCCACAAGGTAAAAACTATCTTCGGGCCGCTTTTTAGCTTATCAAGCGGCAAGATGTCGCTTCTACTTTTTGACAGATAAGCTGCAGGCCTTAGCGCGGGTTAGGCTTGTACAGGGGGATTCAGCGCCCGATCAGCTTTGCTGAGAACAATGCGCACAGGCATACAGGGAGCCTTATCCTACCGATTATTCTCTTCAACAGCGAAGGCGAAGCCTGAGCATTCCCCCTATACTTCAAGCCTTGCCGAACTCGTTATCATCGCGTTATCATCCCATGAGCATGGCTTGATAACGGCTTTAAATCAAGATCGGCACAGCTTAATCTTTAGGGCAAGAATACATCATGCAACGGGCATTTTCCCCCGCAGGAATAAATAAAACCGGGCGTAAGCCCATTCAACAGCGAGCTTTAGCGATCCTTTAACAAATGACCGGCAGCATGATTTTGATCTAATCATCCAGACTGGACAAATCAGCCTTGAGTGCACCATAATCTATTACGATCTGTCTTCTAATAATTACATGGTTTTGCCTGAAAAAAACCTGTTCCACAAAACTGATCATTGACAGAATTATCCCGCGTTTTATACTGGTTTAATTCAAATATGATCCCTTCTTTACTGATTCTGATGGGGTCTCCAGGTGTGATTGCATTTGGAAAGGAGCTTAGCATGGAAGACCGATGGCTATCAGGCGAGGAGATTAGTGTCTATCTTGGGTTCACCAAGGATACAGTGTGTAAATGGCCGAGTGAGAGTGATCTTCCGGCTTATAGGATCCGAAGGATATACGAATTCGATGAAGAAGACGTCGATGTATAGGTTCAACACCCAGCAAATTCTAACAAACTTCGGTTATGGCATTATAATGAGGACTGGTAACTAATGAGCAATTTCATCACCAATAAGGGCAGTGCACAGCTGAAAACCAGGCTAGCCTCACTTATCAAAGAAAGTCTGGAGTTGAAGTTTCTGGTAGGTTTCTTTTATTTCTCAGGCATAAGTGAGCTGGTTGAGAGCTTAAAAGCTAATTCAGATATAACCCTTAAGATACTGGTTGGTCTAAATGTGGACGCTCAGAATTACGGTTTGGTTGAATATGCTGAAAAAGCTGGAAAGAAGCGGGTTGAACGCATCGAAGATTACCATGAATCAGTGCTTCGAGCCCTCAATAACGATGTATTCGACAATGAGATATTCTACGAGCAAGCAGGCTACATACTGGATCAAATCATTGATGGCAGAATTATTATTCGAAAGACATCCAGACCTAATCATGCCAAACTCTATCTTTTCAAACTTAAAGAACATCAGGTAGTCCGCACCAACCTCTTCATCACTGGGAGTAGCAATCTCAGCAAAGCAGGTCTGACCGATCGTGAAGAGTTTAACGTGGAAATCTCAGATTATGGCTTTGAAGAGGCTGAGAAGTACTTTGATGAGCTTTGGAACTCTGCCATACCCATTACTGAGACAGATATTGAGAAAACCAGGCTTATTGACAACATCAGGGAGAAAACCCTGCTGAAATCCATCCATCCCTTCGATGCTTATATGTTTGTAGTAAAAACTTGGCTGGATGGATTCTACAAACAAGAATCAGGCCGCTATATATCTCTGCTGCTGGAGAAGAAAGGCTACAAACCCTTTAAGTATCAGATTGATGCCG
>Ga0265294_10004156_pt1 | contig 18171 bp, 16 predicted proteins | sample MunlanPumphouse3_FD_192504 | JGI IMG/M metagenome (GOLD analysis project Ga0265294, IMG submission 192504) | Groundwater microbial communities from a municipal landfill in Southern Ontario, Canada - Pumphouse #3 | ecosystem: Environmental > Aquatic > Deep subsurface > Groundwater | place...
GAACAGGCGGGTTTGCCTGATGCATCATATGCCTCAAGAACCTGCCCGATGATGTCTGCCGTGAGGCAGGGGATATCCGCCGCGGAGGTGAAGAGCGGGCCGTCTTCTCCGGAGATCTCGACTGCTTCACAGAGATCCTCGACGTATCCGGTCCCCTGCGTATCGATAAACAGAACATTGTTCGCCCGACACCAGTTCCGGGTAAAGGGCGTTTTATAGGAGGTCACAACGACCGGTTCACACCCGGCGTCAATGAATGCCTCGATCACCCAGGAGATCATCGGCCGGTCATGGACCATGACCAGAGCTTTTTCTCCGAGGCGGAGTCTTGAACCTTCACCGCCGGCAAGGATCAGCGCAAGCATGCAGACAGAGCCTCCACGACACGGAGGTTCTTCTCCCGCGTCTCGACCGAGATCCTGATCGATTCTAAGAGGCCAAACGACGTGCAGTCTCTGACAAGAACACCGTGTTCAAGCATCGACTCGGTGAACTCCGATGCATTTCTTCCAAGATGCACTAATATATAGTTCACCGAACTTGGTTCGAAGGAGAGATCAAGTTCGGTGAGACGGGCGAAGTACCACTCACGTTCAGCAGAGATCTTTTCCGCAGAGAGAACGAGATCGTCATAGTGATCAAGAGCCCGCATAGTGAAGGCTTCCGCAAAGGCATTCACCGTCCAGGGGGTCCGAACCGTCTCGATCTTTTCGATCAGATCGGCCGGACCAAAACCGAACCCGAACCTGATCCCGGGAACCGAGAAGCATTTGGTGATCGAACGCATCACAAAAAGATCATCTGACCTGATATCAGAAATAGATTCATTGCGTGCAGCGAGCTCCATAAAAGCTTCATCCACAAAGAGCCGGGAATTCTTTTTCGTACAGTCGTCCAAAAGAGCGAGCATTTCATCGCGTGATCGCAGAATTCCAGTAGGATTGTTCGGATTACAGATGATCCGGAGATCCGCATCCATGCCGGAAACAACATTGGCGCCGGCAAGTTTCGCAGAAAGACCATACTCCCCAAATGTCGGAGGATCGATCCTGACCGTGTCGTTTGGAGAGAGAAGAACATTGCAGTAGACTCTGATCAGTTCTGCAGAACCGTTCCCCACACAGATCTCATCGGTTGGCCGGGAAAAAACATGTCCGATTTTATCCTTTAATGCACTATATGTATCATCAGGATACACGCAGAGATCGATCTCCTGAAAATCGCACGAAATTAGAGGCAGAAACGGATTCATACTTGCACTCACGTCAAGAAGATCCGGACCATATTTTTGCCTTAGAGCAATAATCCGCCCGCCATGGACCGCTTTCTCAGGAAAATGTTTCTGCATTTTGTAGTATAATCTTAGTCTCCGGCGGCATAAATATACCACAGATAGAAACTGATTTTGTGTTAACACACAAATACCACACGATACATTTATATAATCAAACATCCAATTAGATTTTGTCCAAGATCGGACGTCAGCTCTATGTCTAACATTTGTCAGACAGAGGACAGACAATTGGCTGACAAAAGTCAGATTGGAGTTAAAATGGACAGAGTCACCATACGCCTACCCCCCCAGCAGGTCGAACTGCTTGAAAAACTTGTCCAGACAGGCGAGTTTCCCACTATTTCAGAGGCAGTCCGTTATGCAGTAAGAGAGTATCTTTCCAAGCGGGGAGACAGGATAGTGCGTGATAATGACCAGATTGTCACATTTGACGCACGATTATAACAGTAAAATCATTGGGGTGTTTACAAAAATGCAGAGTATTATCAATGAAGCGCTGAAGAACTCAGAGCTCGAAAAAGGAATTCAGAAGACATCCATCGTTGACGACGATGACATGCTCGGACAGCCAAGGATCGTTATTGTAGGATGCGGCGGCGCAGGAAACAACACGATCAACAGACTCCACAACATGAAGGTCGCAGGTTCCGAAACCATCGCCATCAACACCGATAAACAGCACCTGGACATGATCCAGGCAGACAAGCGCGTTCTGATCGGGAAATCCCTGACCCGCGGCCTTGGAGCCGGCGGATTCCCGGACGTGGGCCGCCGTGCCGCCGAGATGGCACGCCCCACCCTTGAAGAGATCTTAAAAGATGCGGACCTCGTCTTTGTCACCGCAGGCATGGGCGGAGGAACCGGAACCGGATCCGCGCCGGTCGTCGCGCAGATCGCCAAAGAACACGGCGCGATCGTCATTGCAATGGTCAGCTACCCATTCCAGGTAGAGCGGGCGAGAATGCTCAAAGCCGAAGACGGTCTCGAGGCAATGCGCCAGGCAGCCGACTCGGTCATCGTTCTCGACAACAACAGACTCAAGAACTTCGTGCCGAATCTGCCGCTCGGTCAGGCATTCTCCGTCATGGACCAGCTGATCGCCGAGACAGTCAAAGGCATCTCCGAAACGATCACCGAACCCTCACTGATCAACATCGATTATGCAGATGTCCGCGCGATCATGAGCAAGGGCGGACTTGCCGTTATGCTCGTCGGCGAATCCAAACAGCAGAACAAGGCTGAGTCCGTCATTCGCGACTGTCTTGCCCACCCGCTTCTCGACATCGACTTCCGCGGAGCAACCGGCAGTCTGATCCACATCACCGGCGGAAACGATCTCACCCTCCACGATGCGGAAGAGATCGCCCAGCAGCTCACCTACGAACTTGACCCGCATGCAGATGTCATCTGGGGAGCACGGGTCCGCAAAGACTTCGAAGGAAAAGTATCAGTCATGGCCATCATGACCGGTATCCAGTGTCCGCAGATCTTAGGCGGCCACTCGGTCACCACCTTCCAGGCAGGCAACTCCTCCCAGACACCATCCTCACACAGTCCATCCGCCTCTCCCATGACCCATCAGCAAAACACTGCCACTGCACGCAGCGGCTCCTCGTTTGACTGGATCATGTAAAACGCCATACTTCCACACACCGCAATACTATACCCCGCCAGGATGAAGCATAACGCCGAAAGGTACGTCGTCGCCTTGGCGTATGCCCATCCTTTTTGGGCATATACTCCGGCAGACACCTGCACCGTCTGCCCAAAACACCCCAACCCTATGATACAGGGGTTGTGGTAAAAAAGACTGTTTTTTCATAAGAAGTATACGACACCTTTATTTCCCCATACCACCACTAATTATAGGAAAGTCGTATATCTGCGGAGTCGGAAGATTCCAACGAGTCGGCCGCCGGTACAGGAGATTGAATACTATCATTGAAACTTTGCACTTGTTTTTGCGTCATTTTTCATGCATTTTGGTATTATCTCCAGCGCGGGCGACCCTTGGATCCATCTCTCTGCGGACGGCTGCTCAGGATAGGTAAGAACGTTGACCGAAGATCTTGTCGATAAAAGAAAATTACTCCTTGAAGAGTCTGAAGAACACAAAGCAAAGCGGAACGAGTTGAACTCCCAGGCAAGCCAGTTTGCCCGCGAGAGAAACGAGTTGAACAACGCAACCCGCCAGTATGTCGAGGACGCACAGAAAAACAAAGAGCTCCGTGACCAGTCCAATAACGACGTTCAGTCCCTGAAAGAGAAGAGGAACGAGTTAAACGACAAGGCAAACACTCTCTTTGAAGAGATCGATGCCCTCAGAGGCGAACAGGGAACCGGTTCCGCGGCGCAGAGCCACGAAAAGAAACCCTCCGCAAAAGACATCCAGCGTCAGATCGACCAGCTCGAAGAGAGACAGCAGACTGAACAGATGTCCAAAGAGAAGGAAAATGAGCTTGTTGACAAAATCAAACAGCTCAGAGCCGAACTCAAGGACCAGGAAGTCGAGCACGAACAGAACAAAGAAGTCCGCACCCGTTTAATCGAGGCACGCGAGTACCGCAAACAGGCCTCTGCTATCCATGCAGAAGTTACTGAAAAAGCCGAGCTCGCCCAGAAACACCACGACCTTATGGTCGAGTGCTACAGAAAAGCCGACAAATCACGGGAAGGCGCAGATGCAAAACACAAACAGTTCGTTGAAGCACAGGAAGCTGCAGATGCAGAGCACAAACAGTTCCTTGAATGCCAGAAACAGCTGCGTGATTATGATAAGGTCCTGACAGGCATCCGCTCAAAGCAGAAGAAAGTCAAGAGCGTAAAAGAGAACAAGTCCGCAAGAAAGGAAGCAGAAACCATCTTCAACGCATTCAAGAGCGGCGAGAGGCTGACGACCGAGGACTTATTAAAACTTCAGCGCTCAAAGCTTATCTGAAGTTTTCCAAATATAACCCATATTTTTTCCCGCTTTTTTCCCACAGATATTTAATCCATAAATGGTAACTGTATAACAATGAGGGCACGTACGCTGATTCTGAGCATTGACAGAGATGACGACGTGGGATACAAGGCCGGTGTCGAGAGCCCCGCGGTCGGCAGGGAAGCATGTCTCGATGCAGCCACACGGCTCGGCATCGCCGATCCGGAAGATTCCGATACGAATGCCATTTTTCAGGCAATAAAAACCTATGACCAGCTGAAAGCAGAAGGCGAGGACGTAGAGGTCGCCGTAATAGGGGGCAACCATATGAATATGCTCGAAGGCGACAGGCGGATAGGCGAACTGCTCGAACAGGTCATCGGGATCACCGGATCCACCGACTGCATACTTATCTCCGACGGGGCGGAGGATGAATACGTTCTGCCGATCATCCAGTCACATCTGAAGGTGGCAAGCGTTGTACGCGTGATCATCAAACAGCTGCCAAACATTGAAGGGACCTATTATATCATCAAAAAGCTGCTGAACGACCCCAAGATCGCAAGAAGTGTGCTCCTGCCGGTCGGCCTGGTCCTTCTGCTCTATGCCCTGGTCGCCTTGCTGGCACCCGGGATTTCGGCAGTTCTGGTGGCAGTAGGGATCATCGGCTTATATCTTCTGTTCAAAGGGTTCAACTTCGACCAGTACTTCGTCTACGTCTGGCACGCGGTAACCGAATCGTTCAGAAAGGGACAGTTCTCCTTTATTGCCTATCTGGTCGCAGTCATTCTCGTCATCGCCGGGATCATTTCAGGGCTGATGAGCGTGATCGCCAATTATCCAAACTCGGGAGACGTCGGCATCCTCTATCTCGGCCTGACGTTCCTGTATGGAGCGCTCATCTGGGTCATCGTTGCCGGACTGGTGGCATCAGCCGGAAAGATCACGGATTACGTCCAGAATTATCAGGCAGGGATCTCACGGATATTTGTCGTGCCATTCTTTTTTGTTGCGATCGGTATGATAGCCTACGGTGCAGTGATCTATTTCCTGTCCATCTCTCCGGTCGAACCGTTCCCGTTCACCACCACTGACGGCATTATCGCAATGATGCTCCTCACGATAGCAGGCCTTGCAGTCGCATTTCTCGGCATCTATCTCAGACCGCGTGTCCAGAAACAAGTCCGGGCATGGATAGAGATGAGACTGAAACTGGAGGAGGAAGAGACGAACGGAAAGAAAAGAAAACCCGTGTATAAAAAAGTTAAGTACTGAAAAAGATACCGGGACCCTTACTGGAAATACCCGAAACCTTTCTGCATGACCTTGATATTGCTGTAGATCTTTGATTCGGCAGGACCGATGATGAACGTCAGTTTCGGGATCACCGTTCCAAAGGTGTGAGCCGGATACCAGTAAGATCCGTCCTCATAATCGATCACCGCATTTTTTACAACAATGACCGCACGACTGTTGTCAACATAGGTGTAGACCGCCGTTTGGCTGTCTTTTCCCGGCTCAGGATATCCGACAACCGAGAGCACACGGTTTTTCAGATCCTGTTTGCCGAAAAGAAAGACCAGAAACGCGATCCAGGGGGTGACCTCATACTGCACGGTGATCTCCGCTTCCGTTCCCGAGAGAGCGATGTCCATGGAGCGGACGGTCAGATATCCGTACCGGTTGGATCCTTCAGTCAGCACCGAAGAATCGCCGGAGACCGTCTGATTCCCCTCAGGAAGCGTGATGATCACCCCGGAATTTGCTAAAGCCTGGCCTGGAATGAAGAGGAGCAGGAGTGCTGCTATCATTATCAGGGAAAAGATCCGGGAGAGGTTCATTGTGATACGTATGTCTCGAAAACGAGATAGTCTTTTCCCCTACGAAAACCGGATCGGCACATCCTGAAAGAGATCTCCGTCGAATAGACCACGGGGCGTGATCCTGAGATGCGGGATCACCGTAAGGGAGAGAAACGCCAGGTTCATGAACGCCGCCGGAGATGCGCCCGTCATCTTCAGCCGGCCGGCAAGCTCTTCCAGCTGTTGTGCGACCTCTTCATACGCAAGCGGGGTCATCAGCCCTCCGCACGGGAGGGAAAGGACGCTCGTTTTTCCGTCACAGACAACTGCCATACCTCCGCCGCCGTCTGTCACAGCGCGGATCGCCAGAATGATCTCCTCATCCGTGACGCCTGCCGCGATGATGTTATGGGCATCATGCGAGATCGATGCCGCGATCGCGCCTTTCTTAAAGTTAAATCCTGAAACAAGACCCACACCAGACCCTTCGGACCGGTACCGGTCGACACTCACGACTTTACAGAGATCTCCGGCCGTCTCACTGTCGAGAACCTCCGTTATGATCTCACCTTGAACAAGGCCGATGACCCGGAGTTTTCCCGCAGGAAGAGCAAGTTCCTCCTTTTTTGGAACACGGCAGGAAAATGGCGGCGAAGCGCAGGACGGAGAGCTGCCCGGCATATCTATCGATGAAGCAGGCATGCCGTTTTTATACACCTCCAAAACCGCAAATTCGGGACCATCCGCCAGTATGCAGAAGTCCGCGACCCTTCCGGGGGCGATCATCCCGCGGTCGGCCAGACCGAAACAATCGGCAGCGGAAAGCGTCGCAAGACGGAGAGCATGCTCAAGTTTCATCCCGCAGTTCATCGCGACCCGGATACAATGATCGATCGAACCTTCACGGACCAGAGAGTCCGTATGCCGGTCGTCTGTGCAGAAACAGCAGCGGGACGCCGTCATATCATTTACGATCTCTGACAAAGCGGCGATATTTTTTGCGGCATCGCCTTCCCGGAGAAGGACATACATCCCAAGAGAGAGTTTTTCGCGGCCTTCATCAGCGGAAGTACACTCATGATCCGTTTTGATATGCCGGGCCACATAGCTGCAGAGCGCTTCGCCGGAAAGTCCCGGCGCATGGCCGTCGATGTGATCGAAGACGGCCAGCTTTGCAAGGACCTCGGGATCGCCGGAAAGCACGCCCGGAACATTCATCATCTCACCCAGCCCGATGACCGAAGGAGTGTTTTTGTAGGAGGCGACATCCTCTGCGGAGATGACCGCGCCGCCTTTATCCAGCGGGGTCGCCGGCACGCAGGAAGGGATCATGAAAAAAATATCAGCCGGCGAACTCTTCGCATCCCGGATCATGAAATCGATCCCGGCACAACCCGAGACGTTTGCGATCTCGTGAGGGTCGGCTATTACTGTGGTCACGCCGTTTCTGAGGGACAGCCGGCCGAACTCGCGGGGCGTGAGAAGGGAACTTTCGATATGGACATGGGCGTCGATCAAGCCTGGAACGACCCGGGCGCCGCCAAGGTCGGTTACCCGATGTCCCGTCAGAGAGCCCGGAGCGCCAACAGCGCACACCAGACCGTCTTCAGCAGAAAACGCTGCCGGCCGCCACTCTGCACCCGCAGGATCAAAAAGAAGGGCATTGTCAAAGATCTGCATCATCTGATCTGAATATTCTGAATGAAGCCGGTTATACGTTTCGTTCCTTCATCACGTTCGAGAACATAGATAAAAACCTTGTACTCGCCTGGCGAAAGATCAATCTGCAGTTCCGTTACAGAGTCGCCCTGTATCAGCGTCCCAAGAACAGATTCGGATTCACACACCTGCGTTGAGGAGAGAAGAGTATCCTGACGGAATATATTGTAAAGGAACCAGACGTCTTTTGGTTCACCATTATAATGGACAGGGGTCGTTAAGACGCCGTCCTCGTAGACGGACGTCCCCGCAGTCAGAGATGTCCCCCCGGTAAACAAGATGATCAGACCAATCACGGCAGCCAGACAGACCAGGCCTGCAATGATCAGCAGAGGTTTGCGTTCCATATCCTTGTGCCTATTCAGCCCTCTCGACGATGACACGGACTTTGTCGCCGGCCTTGAGACCGGAGCCTTTCGGGACATCTATGTTGAACCAGTGAGGACCCTGCTGCGCCATAAGACAGTCCTTTTCCCCGTCGATATCAGATACAAATTCCAAGGTTTCCACTATCTCAAAAATTTTAACAGCCATACTAACATAGAGGAAAGGAACAGTAATTAAGTTTGTTGTTTTCCTCCGGGAAAACAAAAAGGGAATATCGGGGTGATATCAGATATTCTATTTACATCGATCTGTTTGTTACCATCCATGTGGTACTGTTGGAGTAACTCCAGCGGCTGATATCCAGCTCATCACAGATTTCGGAGAGGATGGCGAGATTTGTCCCAACTTCCTTTGAAGAGAGACCGAGATCTTTTGCGATATACTTCGCTTTAAAAAATCTCCCGCCCTTGGATACACCTGCTTTCAGGTATCCGAGGATCTTCGCCTGGGTTTCGTTGTATCGTTCAAGAATTGTTTTAGGTTCGGCCATTTTGACTTACCTCACGTAAGTATTGTATCTTTTACATTATAAAGATATTGTTATGAAGGCTCTGCATGATCGAAACTGATCAAAAAAAAGTTATCCGGGTGTTTTAGAGTGATGCTGCCGGAAATTGAGAGATTTTTTCGACCATCTTTTCGATGACCTGCGTCCGCATACCCTCAACGAATTTGATGCTGCCGACGACCAGGTGACCGCCGCCGGAGATCCCTGCTCCGGGCATCTCATCCCGCATGGATCTGACCATCTGCGGGATATTCATCCGAACACCACGGGATCTGATGACCGCAAAGTCCGGACCAAGGCCGAGAGTGACAACGGGTTCGTTCACATACTTCTTGCAGAGGATATCGTGAACTTCGCCGGAGGATTTGCCCGGAGGCGGGAAGGTGAACCGGTGTGCAAACATCTCCACATCGGCAAGGAACAGATTCGCACCGGAAGTGAGTTTCTGATCATGGATGTGAGGCATCATGGTGTTCATCTGATCTTCGATCGCGAGGTTTGCCTCGGTAACGAGAAGGTTCACGAGCTTTAGATGGCGTTCCGGAGCATTGTTGATATTGAGGATGTCTTTGACGATCTCGCGTCCGTCATTGAATCTGAGCCAGTACTGCTCGTAATCAAGGGACAGGGCCATGTCTTTGCATTCAGCGCGGGTGTATTTTCCTTCGATCAGTGCAAGATAGGAGTCGAGCTCGGGAGCCTCGCTCCGATCCGCAACTCCGGCAACTGCCGGGAAATGCATGATGCGTGATTCGACGGCGGGGTTGATCAGCCGGGCAATTTCCGTTCCAAGCATGCCTGCAGTGACGCCGAAGTCGCCGCCGACATGATAGGGATTGACATGGCAAAGGAGATACTTGTCGATCGTGTCATCGGGATGGTGGTGGTCGGCAACGATGACGTCAAGACCATAGACCTCGGTCATCTTGTATGACGGCATGTCTTCTTCGGTCGATCCGTTGTCCATGAGAAGGATGAGCGGAAGTTTCTGACCGAACCGGACATTGTCTTTGAGCATCATGTCCAGATCGCGGGTCACATCTTCTATCTCATAGAAGGGAGCCTTCGAGGGCGAGCGGCGCAGAAGGAAGTTGTCCTGATCCGGATCTCCGCCATTGTCCCGGATGAACTGGGTCACGGCTGTTTCGACAGAGACAGCAGCACAGATTCCGTCGGCATCCGCGTGGTGACGGATGATGATCGGCTGCTGAGTGAGAACGGCACGACGGACGATCTTTGCAAGTTTCCGCATCTCGGGCCAGAGAGCGTCGATGACATCGCTTTTGACCATCGGGCTGACTTCCGGGGGTTCGGCACGTGCTTCGAGTGCACGGTTGATCCGACCGCGGACGTTGTCGGCTTCCTCTCCTTTGAGGACCTGCATCCCGGAAACCTCGATCTGCATCTGGTTGTTTCTGCGGGTTGCTTCGCCGAATACTCTGACGATGTCGCCGAGATTCACTTCAGGATAGGACCGGACGCCTGCTTCGGTGAAAGCCGCCGCATCCTCGACGCCTGAGTCATCACAGATGGTGAAGATGGTCGGACCCGAGGTCTGTTTGATCTGCACGACATCAGCTTCGATCGTCACGTTTCTGCCGATCTTTGATGCGAGATCGGAGAGTTTTGTAAGCGTGACTTTTTTTGCGACAAGCTGGGTCTCATAGCTTCCTTCCTGAAGGATGACCTCCCGGAGATCGATATTGCCGTTGGGACGGACTTGATTGACGAGAACGATGATCGAATCGCGTTCCTGTTTATCGGTCAGCACATTGCTTTTATGGAGAAGACCTTTGGTTTTGTCATTTAACTGAACGAAGGTGCCAAAGGTCGCAAAACCCTGGACTTTGCCGATGTACATGCTGCCTTCAACGATGTCATCGACTTCACAACCCGGACCAAGCCGGTATACGATATCTGTCATTAGTATTATTCCTCTTCAAAATCCTCTATTTCATCGGTATCTGCACCGCAGAGACCATAGAGCTTTTCTTCACCGTCACGTCTGCCGCGGGCGACCAGAAGGTCGCCGGCATACAGACAGACGTTTCGCCCAGGACGATAGATCCATCTGTTTTCATGTTTTACGGCAAATATGACCATTCCGGTCACGGTACCTACATGAGACTCAGCAAGGGATTTTTTGTCAAGAGTGGATCCTTCATGGACCGTGACCCACGCAATGATCTCATCAGACTCCCGAACGATCCGTTTGAGGATCGCGGGCACTTCGATCTCCCGAAGAACGACATCAGCAATCGAGCTTGCCGCGTCCGAGATCGACTCGGCAAACGAAGACATATACAGCATTCCGCGCAGACTTGCGACATCCTCGGTGCGTTTGGCCGCTTCGAGGGTCCACAGATCGAGCCGAAGCCGCATCTCGTCGAGCTCCTCTTCGAGCGCCACGACTTCATTTGCCAGATCCAGATTTTCATGGAGCAGAGCCGAGTATGCAAGGCCGACGGAGAGTTCGCTGATGTTTTTCATCTCGATCATGAGAGCGGCCGCACGGTCGAGATCGCTGATCGGAGACGGAGTCAGATCATCATCACCGGGGACCGGCTGACCTGCCAGTTCGCAGAGTTCGGGAAATCCGTACTCAGGACCTCGTCCGACTAGGACGTCGCCGGAGCGAAGGACCGTGTGTTTGTCAGGATCGTAGAATCTCTGACGCATTCTCCGGATCATGATGATCCGGATCCCGGTTACGGACTGGAGCTTGATGTCGCCGAGACGTGCGCCGTCAAGGGGGCTTCCGGCGGCAACGACGGTCCGATGAGTGGCTTCTTCCGCCTCGGGGAGAGCTCTGCGCAGGTTTGCCGGAAAGGAGACGTGCCGCATGATATTTTTTGCGATATCAGCCGCATGGTTGGATATCCTCTCAGAGGCTTCGGCAAGCTGAAGAAGGCCGCTCATCGGTTCGGTCTCTTCTATACGCCGTACACTCATCATACTGGTGATACGTGCCTGGTAGACAAGGTCATTCATACGTTCTTCGAGTTCTATGACTTCATCAGCTATGGCGTTGCTTTCGAAAAGCACCGCGGAATAAGCCAGATCAACCATAAGTTCGCTGATGTCCTTCATCTCGACAAGGACATCTTTCAGGTTGATCGGTTGGTTGTCACGTTCCATGATAGTGTGTATATTAGTGAGAGTTCTGACTACTTAATAAATAGGATAGCCGGACCGAGGTAAAGAATCTTTGATCAGAGCAAAAAGGTGAAATCATATTGAAAAACGGGTGTGAGGATACCGACCGTCACAGGATCAGTCCGGCCGATTCACCGGGATGAGTCCGGTATTCCCGCCGGTTATACACTCCCCGCCGCGCGGGGTAACTATGAACGTATTTTCGATGCCGACCATCCCGACGCCGGTTATGCCGGCCTTCGGTTCTACAGCGAGCGTCATGTTCTCGACAAGCGGCTCGTCGAACCCTTTTGCGATCACCGGCATCTCGTCGATCAAAAGCCCGATCCCGTGACCGAGGAATTTCACCCGCCGGTCTTTATAGCCCATAAAGTTCTGTTTGAACTCCTCATCAAGATCATCCAGTATCGTCTGATAGATCTCTGACGGGACGGCACCCGGTTTCAGCATCGAAGAAACCGTATTCTGGATCTCAACGCACTGATAATGGGCAGCGGCCGCCGGTTCCGGCAGCGGTTTTCCAAACACGTACGTCATCGTTTTGTCTGTCAGATATCCGTGATATCCGCACCCCACATCAAGATACACCAGATCGCCGGACGCCAGTTTCCGGTCAGGGCTTCCAAGCACCGGAGCATACGGCCCGATACCCCGGTTTCCGCTCGCTCCGTTGAAATATGACGGATACAGAGAACTCTCGCCAAATCCGATGTGACCCATCCGGACTTCCGTATCAAACATCCCAAACCGTACGATCCCCTGATGACCTTCACGCACCATGACCTGATACAGCGCGGTGCCAAGTTCAGCTTCGCTCATACCCTCTTTCAACATGCCCGGGGCAAGTTCCTCCAGGACGTGACGGTGGATATCGCCGGATTTTTTCATCAGCGCCAGTTCATACGGACTTTTGACTGATCTGACGTCGGCGAACTCTCTGTCTGCTGAGGCGATGTGTCTGAACGGGAAATACTTCAGAAACCTCTGCAGATGCGCATACGAGATCAGCTCGGTTTCAGTATAGAGGGTCTCGCCGGTAACGGGTGACGCGGCCGCCGCATCGCGGAAACTTTCCATCGGACGGATATCAGCGAATCGAGACTCGTCAAGAGCACGCGAATAACTGTTTCTCACCCAGAAAACCGGCTCTTCATTCCGTGAGATCAAAAGCGCGCCGTCCTGCATCGTGCCGGTGAAGTAATAGAGATTTACCTTGCCGAAGACCGCAGCAAATGTCCATTCAGGATGCTTGCGGTCCATCTGCGCATGAAAACGGAGCATCCGGTTTTCAAGTTCGGCAAAAGGGACCTGAGTCTGCATAATCAGTTTGATGAGAAGAAGGGGATAATACTTGGCATCATGCGGTCGTTTGGAAACCCGCGTCATTCTTCCGCAGAATGCCCGAAAAAAAGAGGATTATTCCAAAACGGCGCCTTTATCGGCCTGACCGGCGTAGCGTGCATAGCGTGCAAGAACGCCTTTCAGCTGACGCTCTTTTGGAACCCACGCTTTTCTTCTCTCTGCAAGTTCCGTCGCATCTACCAGAAGATCCAGCGTCTGCTCATACAGATCAATCTTTATGATATCCCCTTCACGGACCAGACCGATCGGTCCGCCTGCCTTTGCTTCCGGAGCGACATGACCGATACACGGACCGCGGGTTCCGCCGGAAAAGCGTCCGTCTGTTACGAGAGCTACATGGGTATAGCCAAGACCCATCAGCGCCGAGGTCGGGGAAAGCATCTCCGGCATACCGGGTCCGCCTTTCGGCCCCTCATACCGGATGACGATCACGTCGCCCTCAACGATCTTTCCGGTGAGGATCGCATCCATCGCCTCATTCTCTCCGTCGAAAACGCGTGCCGGTCCTTCATGCTTCCACATAGAATCGATCACTGCCGACGATTTGATCACCGATCCGTTCGGCGCAAGCGACCCTTTCAGGATCTTCAGCCCGCCGGCCTTGTGGACAGCGTTCGTAAGACTGTGGATAACGTTCTCATCCACATACTTCACGCCGTCGGCGATCGCAAACACCGATCTTCCCGAGACCGTCATACAGTCTTCAAGGTGAGGGCGGATCTGTTTGAACACCGCAGGGATGCCGCCCGAGTGATATAACGTCTGCATCGAGTGGGGACCTCCCGGCTGCATCGAGCAGATGTGCGGAACGATCCCTCCCATCCTGGTAAAATCATCAAGGGTCAGCGGGACCTCCGCTTCCTGGGCGATCGCCATCAGATGGAGAACGGTGTTCGTTGAACCGCCAAGCGCCATATCTACGGCGATGGCGTTTTGCAGCGACTCTTTCGTGATGATATCACGGGGTTTGATGTCAGCTTTGATCAGTTCAACGACACGGAAACCGCTTTCATAGGCGAGCCGAAGTTTTGCTGAATCCACTGCGGGGATCGCGGCACAGCCGGGAAGGGACATTCCCATCGCTTCCGTCATGCAGGCCATAGTATTTGCCGTATATAATCCCTGGCAGCTCCCGCACCCTGGCATTGCCGCGGCTTCCAGCTCATGAAGTTCCTCCTCGGTCATCTTGTGGGCAGCCACCTTGCCGACGCCTTCAAAAATATCCGTGAGGGAAAGTTCGCAGCCTTTGTGATGGCCTGGAAGCATATTCCCGCCGGTGACAACGATCGCCGGAATATTGCACCTTGCCGCCGCCATAAGCATACCCGGAACGATCTTGTCACACGTACATATACAGACAAGAGCATCGAACCGGTGCGCCTGGATCATAAGTTCCACGGAATCCGCGATGTTTTCCCGTGAGGCAAGCGAGTACCGCATGCCTTCATGCCCCATCGCGATCCCGTCGCAGATACCTATCGTGTTGAACTCAAAAGGCGTGCCGCCTCCTGCCGCAACTCCCTCTCGGACGCGTTCGGCGACCATGCGAAGATGCGTATGGCCCGGAACGATCGTGTTCCAGGAGTTGGCGATCCCGACAAAGGGTTTGTCCATCTCTTTATCCGATATCCCAAGTGAGCGTATAAGAGACCGGTTGGGTGCTCTGGTGTATCCTGATTTCACATCATCGCTGCGCATCTGAATCACATAGATAAAGGGAATAGAGTATAATAAAACAAGCGGCCGGTAAAAATACCGGCTTATCGGTGATGAAGTCCTTCTTCCGCCAGATTGTCCCAGAAGATCTTTCCCATGATCTTCAGATCGGTATATTTTCCGTCAAGGTAAAACGCCATTTTTTTGGTTCCTTCCAGTTCATATCCCAACCGTTCATACAGACAGACGGCACGCGGATTGGTGTCGGCGACCATACACTCTATTCGGATAAAACCGCGTTTACTGACCTCATCTTCAAGAAACTTCATCGCCTTTGTCCCGATGCTCATACCCCAGTACGCGGGTTCTATGTACAGAAAAAAAACGGCACTATGCGAAAGCCGGGTCCCGGGCGGCTGGGAATAAAAGCCTGCTCCGCCGATTATCCGGTCCTTGTAATGCATACACCAGAGCGAGACGAGACCTGACTGGATGTACGACCATAAAGCCAGCGTCGCCTCCATCGAAACCGGAGGGATTGATTCGAAATGCTCTGCTATCTCGGGAATATTGCATAACTCGTTGATCCGCCCAAGTTCCGACTCCTGAACCGGACAAAACCGGACCTCTGCAGCGATACGTTCAGCCATAAGCTAGTGTGGGAAGCGGGATGCAATAAATATATCGTGCAAAAAAACGCGGGCGGATCCTTTGGGCGATGCCTGGATAAAAAAGGGATCGCCGCCGGGATTTGCCGCCCGGTCAGACAGTGTCGCCATCATTAAAGCCAACCAAAACCAATACTACAGCAGATGACCATAGTTGCATGCCTTGGAGTGGGCAGAATAGGCGGAGAGGTCGCATATGTTTCGGCCCTCAGAAAATTTGCCGACGAACTCGTCCTTTTTGATATCAGCGAACCCCTGCAGCATGCCCAGAAACTCGATATAACCCACGGGATCGATATCCCCGTATCAACAAACCCCCGTGACCTGAAAGACGCCGACTACTGTATCTTCTCTGCCGGATACTCGCGTTCGCCCAAAATCAGGACCCGGGCCGATCTTTTTGATAAAAATCTCCCGATCGCAAAGGAGTCGGCGGAACTTCTGAAAGGATTCTCCGGCAAACTCATCGTCGTAACCAACCCGATGGATGTCTTTACCTGGTACTTTGCCAAGCAAAGCTGCCTCGACGAGAGTCAGGTCGTCGGCTTCGGCGGCCTTCTTGACAGCCGGCGGTTTACCGTAGCGCTCAAAGCTCTCGGAATCGAAGCGGAAGGCCAGGTCCTCGGCGAACACGGTGAACATCAGGTCCCGCTCTTCTCCGCTCTCGACATCGACATCCCTGATTCCGTAAGAGAGGAGATCCTGACCGGACTTCGCGGATCCTCGATGCCGGTGATCAAAGGAAAAGCCGGAACGGTTTTTGGTCCGGCATACCACATCGTCTCGATGATGGAGCGAATCGAAAAAGGCGAGCGGATCACCTGCTCTCTTCCGGCAGACGGCGCTTACGGGATAGAAGGCTGCGCACTGGGTCTTCCGGCCGTCGTAACACGTTCCGGCGCAAAGATCGATGAAAGCCTGAAGTTCGATCCCTGGGAACTGGAAAAACTTCTCGAAGCTGCGGCGTTTCTCCAGGGACTCTGCAGGAGAGTATAGATGGAGATCGCCATCAATCAGGCCGAATACTCAAATGCGCCCGGCGGCCCGGTCGTCCATATATTCGGACGGGAAGCCGACGGGACCCCCCATCAGCTGAAAGTCACCGGATTTCGCCCCTACTTCTGGGTCAGGGAAGGTGAGGCCGAGAAGATCCGCGCGGAAAAGATCGAGGTCACAAAGGACAAAGGCATCTCCATCAAAGGTGAACCTCTTCGCCGGATCTATACGGAAAAACCCGGCGATGTCAGAAACGTCAGGGAAAACTATCACCATTTCGAAGCCGACATCCCGTTCGCCACCAGGTTTCTGATCGACACCGGCCTCACCGGAGGCGTCTGTGCTCCGTCTGAAGAGTGTTCATACACGGAACTTTCACCGGCAACGGTGATCTCCAGGCCAAGGGTCTGCATGTGCGATATCGAGTGTGATGACAGAAACGGATTTCCCGAACCCGAACGCGACCCGGTCACCTGCATAACCTGTCATGACTCGTTCGACGACCGGTATACGACCTTTGTGCTGAACGGAAAGACCAAAGGAGCGTATGATAAAGCGGCGCCCCTCCCAAGCGGATGTTTTTCCAACACGCACTCGATCTTTTCCTATGACACCGAACGCGATCTGTTTTCCGGCTTCATCGACTACATCCGGGAGAAGGATCCTGACATCCTCTCCGGGTGGAACTTCATCGACTTCGACGCCGAGTACATCCTCAAACGTGCCGAGACCCTAGGTTTCCGTTCCGAGGTTTTTGCCCGGATGCCCGGAATGACCGAGCGAAATGCAATGAGGGGGCGGGTCATCTTCGATCTTCTTGCTGCCTACAAAAAGATGCAGGGAAGTCAGAAGGAGTCGTATCGTCTGGACGCCGTCGCCGAAGATGAACTTGGCGAGACCAAAGTGCGGTATACCGGAACTCTCGGTGATCTCTGGGATAATGATCCCCTGAAGATGGTGGAGTACAACTTCAAGGATGTGGAGCTCTGCGTCGGGATCAACAGAAAGAACAACATCATCGAGTTCTATCAGGAAGTTGCCAGATATGTGGGCTGTCCTCTGGACAAAACGCTGAACTCTTCGAATGTGATCGATATCTATATCCTCAGAAAAGCGTTCGGCAAATTCATCCTGCCGTCCAAAGGAAACGCCTCGGGCGAGGAGTTTGAGGGAGCGACCGTCTTTGATCCTAGCAAAGGCGTCAGAGAAAACGTCATTGTTTTGGATCTAAAATCCCTTTATCCGATGGCGATGATGACGTTGAACGCTTCTCCTGAGACGAAATCTCCTACAGGCGAGATCCATGCCCCAAACGGGATCAGATTCAAAAGATCCCCGGACGGACTGACCCGGTCGATCATCAGCGAGCTGATGACCGAACGTGACGAGCGGAAAAAACTCAGAAACAGTTTTCCGTTCGGGTCGGATGAGTATACCCTGTATGATATGCAGCAGAATGTGCTGAAGGTGATCATGAACACGTACTACGGGGTCTCGGGTTTTTCCCGGTTCCGGCTTTACGACCGGGACATCGGAGCCGCCGTGACTTCGGTCGGCCGCGCAATCATCCAGCACACGAAACTCGTTATCACCAGACGCGGGTATGAAGTGATCTACGGCGATACGGATTCGTGTTTTGTTCAGATTCCCCCGATGTCTCTCGAAGAGACGATGAAAATCGCCCGCGAAATCGAAGAGGA
>Ga0265294_10004158_pt1 | contig 18171 bp, 15 predicted proteins | sample MunlanPumphouse3_FD_192504 | JGI IMG/M metagenome (GOLD analysis project Ga0265294, IMG submission 192504) | Groundwater microbial communities from a municipal landfill in Southern Ontario, Canada - Pumphouse #3 | ecosystem: Environmental > Aquatic > Deep subsurface > Groundwater | place...
GATTGGTAGTCAGCTATAAAGATACAAAATTTCAAGGTCTTTACCAAATAAAATGATACCTATTTTATTGATAATCAAATAATTATATCGCCATATAATTTTTGTCATGTACTAAAAATCAAGAGTTAAAAAAAAGCCCCGGAGTTTTTCCCGGAGCTCCTCTGTTAGTTCATGTAAATTTATGACTTTGATGTTGCACAACATCCTTTTTTCTCTTCGCTGGCGTTGACTTTCGCTTCGTAACCTATCTTTTTAAAGGCTTCCTGAAGTTTTTCCACAGTTGTCCTGCGGGTATCGTAGGTTACCTGAACCGTTTGTTTCTGCAAACTGACATCCAATGCCTTTACCCCCTTTTCAAAAGCAATGTTCTTCTCAATCTTCTGCTGACAACTGTGACAGTCCATCGCTACATTAAAAACGACGGTTGCCTTGTTTGAATTCGATTTCTGCGCAAACACAGGAAAAATGACCAACATGGTTACCATTAATAACGCGATAAAATTTTTTGTTTTCATGATGATGATATTTTGTTATGATTTCATTTTGTTTGTTTTGTAGAGACGCACGGCCGTGCGTCTCTACAATTTAATACCGTGCGTCTCTACGATTAATATCGTGCGTCTCTACGATATAATATATTAATTATTATCTATCAATCGCCCATCTCAACCCGACATACAATTTCCGTCCGTGTGTGGGTCCCCATACATTGGTTGCATCGAAATCATTGCTGAATGGATTCGATACGTCGATGATGGGATTATCCTGCACAAAACCGGTCAGGTTCTCTGAACCGGCGTAAACCGACCAGGTCCTGAAGTATTTAGTAATCTGAGCATTTAATATGGTGTAAGCCGGGAATTCAGTATTCCACAATGGATTCACCGGATCGGGATCGGGCATGCGACCACCGCCGTTGAACTGCGCGGTGAAATCAAACTGCCACTTTTTCAACGGAGTTTGATAGGAAGCTGTAGCCAGACTCTTATACCGGTTTGTCAGCGGCTTTTCCCGCAAAACATCTCCAATAGTCACTTGTACATCATTGAAACGATGGGCCAGCGTCATGGTGAGTCCTTTCACCACTTCCATATTGGCTTCGAACTGCACACTGTGGGAAAAGGATTTCCCGTTCAGGTTATAAAAATGCACCTGATGCACATCAGTATCGACATCGGTTACTACCTGCTGCCTGAAATCTGTATAATACCATTCGCCGGATAAGGCTAATTCCCTGTTAAAAAGTGGGATATAGCCCTGCAAACTCACACCGTAATTCCAAACTTCTTCCATTTTCAGGTTGTTATCCAACACCAGTACCCGGTTACTTGCCAGATAGAAATTATTCTCAGCCAGCATATTCGGAGAACGATAGCCTTTACCAAGGGTGGTTCTGATGTGCAGGAATTCGGCCGGCACGTATTTCAGATGCAAGCGTGGTGTTATAAAAGCACCGTAGATATTGTGATAATCTGCCCGCAAACCAGCTAAAGCAATGAATTTATCGTGCAGGTTAAAGGTATATTCAGCAAATGCTCCCGGCACAGTTTCTTTTTTATAGATGGGCAAATACGAAGCTTCGGTTTGATCCGGATTCATAACCCGGACTGATTCATCGAATAAGTCATGATTGAAACTCAAACCGGCAGAAAGCTTCTGGTGTTCATCCAGATTCGTTTGGAAAATCAGGTTCGCATAAAAATTATCCTGACTTCCCACATAGTGTTTCAACCCGTAATGCGCCTGCTGGTCATGGATAGACCCGCTCAGGATAAGACCAACACTCGTTTCTTTAGCCGGATTGAACACGTACCCGTTTTTCACGAAAAATTCGTACCGTTTGGTATCAATGTCAATCATGTAATTTCCATCAACGGTTCCACCCATGCGGTTTTCTGATAAAGCACGCACAAAAGCCTGCGACACAAACTTAGGACTCCGATAATACCAGCGATTGATGAAATTCAGCTGTTTAATCATCGGCATATCCATATAGCCATCGCCATTGTCATCCAGCGATATAAACTCATCGGAAGCATGCATCAGCACGCCCGTCGAAAGCTCCGGAGTCAGCTTAATGCCGGTATTCACATTGGCTTCCACCCTACCCGCGTCGCTGGCGAACAAATTAGCCGCCACAATCTCACTGGTCTGGGGTTTTTTATACTCAACATTGATTTGTCCCGTTACCGCCTCATAGCCATTGATGACTGAGCCGGTTCCTTTCGACACCTGAATGCCTTCCATCCAGGGACCTGGAATAAATCCGAGTCCATACACCGATGAAATACCTCTCAGGTTAGGAATATTTTCGGTAAGCATTTGCACATAAGTCCCGGGCAAACCGAGCATCTTAATTTGTTTGGCACCGGTGGCCGCATCGTTATACGAAACATCCACTGAAGGATTGGTTTCAAAGCTCTCGGAAAGATTACAACAAGCCGCTTTGCACAACTCGTCAACCGTAATTTTTTCCGTTTGCAGGACAGCAAAACGGTGCTTTACTACACCCGGACTCTTTTGTACCACCGAAACCTCCCGTAATTCTATTACTTCATTCAGTTTTACATGAAGGGGTACTGTTTGATTTTCAACAGTTATGGTATCTCCCTGAAATGCCACATTGCTAAAAACCAGTTGTTTGCTATGGTTACTTCCGGCAATTTTAAAGTTACCGTCCACATCCGAAACAGTTCCGGATTGGGTATTGAGCCAGAAGATATTAACCCCCGGAATGGGGTCTCCTTTGGTATCCGTTACTTTTCCGGTAATATCCGCGTATATGAATATTGAAAGGAAAAGCAAAGGAATAAATATAATTCTTTGCATAATGTTATAATCATTTGATTTTATGAAACATAAATAGAACAGACACCATATATGATTACATGGTGTAAAACAATTAGCTACAGCTTAATCAAATAATTAAAACAGCTTTGTTTACCAGAATTTCCCTGCCGTCAGGCAATGATAAATCAGGCGGAGGATTGACACTATAATTTGCGAGAAACTTATCGAACGGATTGTAGATTGTCCGTTCGGGAAAAGCAGTAAAAACAAAATCAAAACTGAATACGGTTTGCACCAGTCTTTCAGAAACAGAAAAATCATCAACGTGAACCCTCTTGATTTCGCAACAGTGTTCATGGACGCAGATTTCATTATCTCCTGAAACTGATAAGGCAGGGAGCTCGTGGTTATGCTTATGTTCACCCGAATCACAGCAGGATGATTCTTGCTCGTGATGTACCGAGACACACGAATGATGCACAATGTACTCTATTCCCTTGTTGGCACAATCGTTACAACAATAGTTTACAATATTATAACCCGTTCCGGTAAAAACGAACAGGATGGCAAATAATACTGAGATTAAGTATGTTACAAATCTTGACTTCATCATTTGAGTTACAAAGATAATTTTAATCCTTCTATTTTACCAGAATGTTATTGAGTTTTTCAAATATTTAAACAAAAATATGGTTTTTAGTTGTAACTTTGCATCTGTAAATGAATCTTGTTTCAGCGTTGTCATAATAGGGTTTATTTTCTCTGTTATAAACCGTTTGACAAGACGTTTAGAACACATAAATCATCACAGTATGAAAACAAAAAAGTTACTTTTCATTATTGCCGGCATCACCATTTTACTTATTATCTTGCTGGTGGTGTTTCGTTCTCCCTTTTCAACATCAATTATTACTAAAAATTTCAGTTTGTCCGATAAAGTTTATCTCTCTGAAGAGGATACTACAACAGGCTCGCTGACCATTGATCTTAACATTGACTTGCCCATTTCATATCAGGATAAAAATGTTTTAGACAATATCCAAACAATTATACGTACTGAATTGTTTGGTGATATGTTCATGTCTTTTCCGGAAGATTCTTTATTAAATTATTACGCTAATGAATTAGGAAGAGAATATATTGAAAATAATGCTGATTTTGCAAAAAAAATATCAGAAGAAAGTCGCCTGGCGTTTAACAACTCAATTATTCTGGAAGGCTTCGCCCTTCTGAATGATAAAAACATTTTTTCGTATGGAATTTCGAGGTTTGTGGACTTTGGAGGAGCACATCCAATTAAAACCCGTTTGTTTTATAACTTTGAGTTAGTTAATGGAAAAATAATTTTTGAAGACGAAATTTTTGTTGAAGGTTATAAACCTGAACTAACAGAAATTATCAAAAACAAATTACTTAATGATCTGAATAACGATAACACAACTCCCTACATTGAAAATTTTGATGATTCAGTGTATTTTATGGAAGAAATTAAACCCAATGGCAATTTCTACATCAACGATGAATCGATTTGCTTCGTGTTTAATCCGTACGAAATAGCACCCTATTATGTTGGTGAAACCGAAGTAATATTACCCTATAAACTCATTCATCACCTGATGAAACCAAACAACCCGTTGGAATATTTAGTAACTGCTGCTTTAAACAACAATTAAAAAATTTAAAATCGATGAAAGCTCTTACTAACACAGATTTTCAGTTTGAAGGTCAGAAAAAAGTTTATCACGGCAAAGTTCGTGATGTGTACACCGTGAAAAATAACTTGTTAGTCATGATCGCGACCGACAGAATCTCTGCATTCGACGTGGTTTTACCGAAAGGAATTCCATATAAAGGTCAGATGCTCAACCAGATTGCTGCCAAATTTTTGGATGCTACCTCTGATATTGTACCGAACTGGAAATTAGCTACCCCCGATCCGATGGTGACCGTAGGATTGCGTTGTGAGGGTTTTCCCGTTGAAATGATTGTACGTGGTTATCTCTGCGGAAGTGCCTGGCGTGCATACAAAAGTGGCGTTCGTGAGATTTGCGGTGTAAAAATTCCTGATGGGATGCGCGAAAACCAACGTTTTGAAACACCCATCATCACGCCAACCACCAAAGCGGAATACGGTCTGCATGACGAGGACATTTCAAAGGAAGAAATCCTGAAACAGGGATTGGTTACTCCCAAGGACTATGCATTGCTCGAAAAATACACCATGGAACTTTTCCTGAGAGGTTCCGAAATTGCGGCTAAAAGAGGACTTATCCTGGTCGATACCAAATACGAATTCGGTAAACGTGACGGCAAGATTTACCTGATCGACGAAATCCATACCCCCGACTCCTCCCGTTATTTCTACGCGGATGGCTATCAGGAAAGATTCGAAAAGGGAGAAGCTCAGAAACAATTATCCAAAGAATTCGTACGCGAATGGCTGATGGCCAACAATTTCCAGGGAAAATCAGGACAAACCGTACCCGAAATGACCGACGAAATTGTAACCGGCATCAGCGAAAGATACATCGAACTTTACGAGAACATTACCGGCGAAACCTTCGACAGAGCCGACATCAGCAACATCCCTGAGAGAATCAAACGGAATGTTGTGGAGTACTTGAAGACAGTTAATTAGTGGTTAGTGGAAGTCATGCCCTATTCATGAGTTAAAGACCGGAAATCTTCAGCAAGCAATTATTGTATCAGAGTACAATGATAAAAGTATGATACATAAACATACACGTGTTAAATAAGTTTGCAAGAATATACAATCAGGATTAAACAACAAAATATCCGCATAAAAAAAAATTTAAGGTATTTGGTAATCCCGAAAAATAGCCTATCTTTGCACCGCTTTAGAAATAAAGCATGCCACTGGAGAGATGGCAGAGTGGTCGATCGCGGCGGTCTTGAAAACCGTTGAACTGAGAGGTTCCGGGGGTTCGAATCCCTCTCTCTCCGCAAATTAAATTAAGAAACAGCCTGTAAAATTTTATTTTACAGGCTGTTTCAAATTCCAACAAGCCGGATACCGGACAGTGGCAACATTAATCAGAAAAATCTTGTTTAATTATTCTTGTGTTCCCTCACCTGGTTTTGCTGACCTTCAGAACGCATTCTCATTTTTCTGTTTTTATTTTCCAATCGTGCAATACGCTGTGCCTGATGTTGTTGAAATTTCTCATTCCCGATTATCTTAATTAATTCAGCTTCATAAGCTTTGCGTTCGGCATCCATTTTAGCACGTTGCTCTTCTCGGTTGCTTTTCATTTCTTCCTGACGCTGTTTTGCTTTTGCCTGCTGTTTTTCAAATAAAGCCTGCACTTTGGCCTTCTCAACATCAGTCAACTGTAATTGTTCGGCCATTATTTCAGCTCTTTTTTCCGGAGTAATCATTTTTCTCTCCGGTTGTCTCATTTCTTTTCCTGCTGCGGGTCTTTGTCCACCCTGACGAACCTGTGCCTGTACCGACAAGGTCATACCAAGCATTAAAATCGCTACCATCGCGAATGTTACATATCTTTTCATACTGTTGCTTTTTAAAAATGAATAATCTTGTTGTTTAGCATGCTGTCCTTATAGACTGAATATGGTTGAAATGGTTTAAACGAGGCGCATAAATATTATACATGTATGTAAATCCCACTCAGCATCCTACCAGATTTGACTCCCAACCTCCTGGCTGAGAAAAAAAGCTCATGTTCGGTATAGGTACAGCGATTGGCATTTACGATGTTGCTGCTTACAACACCTTCGCTGAGAAGTAGCAACTCGTTTGTTTTCCACAAATTAACATACAAACCTGTATCTCTTCGGGTAAAAATCCCGTCAACAGGAAAACCGGCTTCCTGAAAAGCGGTATATAGCTCCTCTCCTACCTGGTATGCCTGTACAGAGATGGAAGGTCCGATTACGGCCTGAATATCTTCCGGTTTACAGTTGTATTCGGATAACATCAGGTGAATGGTTTTACTTACAATTTTCGCACAGGTACCCCGCCAGCCGGCATGGGCAACTGCAACGGCTTGTTTGGTTGTATCATACAGGAATACCGGGACACAATCGGCGGTTGTCACGCCAATGCAAACTCCGGTGATATTAGTAACAAGGGCGTCGATGCCATGAAGCAGTTCCGTTTGTTCTTTGCTGTCCAACTGCATGAATGCATCATCAATTTTCCGTACTTCAGTGCCATGTACCTGATACGGAATCAGTATTTTTTCCGGAGAGATGTTTATTTTTCCGGCAAGTTGCTGCAAATTATGTTTGACATGTTCCGGATTATCGCCACAAAAAGGACTCACATTCAAACTTGCATAGTTGCCTTCACTGACGCCGCCCGGGCGGGTGGTTGTAAATAATTTGATTTTATGATGATCTTTTGCTGATGGATATTCAATTATCATTACCGGTACGTTATTTAACTTTTACTTCAATAATTTCATCCAGATTGGTAGTAAACCTGCGTGACGTAAATTGTCTTTTCGAGACCCAGTTTTTCCCATCTCCCTGCGTTGCTACCTTTATTATCCCGTCACCGTTCTTTTTCGTTATTTGCTCAATTGCCTTCGACAGTCGTTTTTGTTTTTCCCGGTTCTTCGTATCAAATAAGTCCGGTACGACATCTGTTTCCTGCACTACATGACTTTGATGGAAATGTGGTTGCGCTTTATATTCTCCTGAAGAGATAAAAACGATGACTAATACTGATTTGCTTTGTTTCGTCATCATACTTTTGCAAAGATATGGAAATAATCCCTAACTTTGTGTCATGAACATCGAACGTAAAATAGGTTTCAAAGCTGCTGTTTTATACCTGTTGACCGGACTGATTGTTGTTGCATTGAGTGTGTACATTTACCACCAGCGCAACCAAATCAGGCTTCAGCGGGAGAATGTTGAAATGCAGCAGGAAATTTTCAGGCTCACCAACGAACTGATTCAGGCGGTCGGCGAAACGCAGTTACTGGGAAGCCGGTATATTGTCAGCAACGACACCCGTTACATCGAACAACTCGACATCAGGATACTTCAGATCGACTCTCTCATCAACCTGCTGACAGCCAAAAACGATATGCAGCAGACAGAATTACAACTCATCGTTGACCTGATGAATAAACAAGCGGCAAACATTTATACCCTGAACCGCCGTTTTGCGGAAATGAATCCGCTGACTGACATCAGTAAACGCCTGCAGGAATACAAACCACCTGTAAAAGAAGACATCAATGTGGTGACCATCAGACATGACACCATCATCAAAAAAACAGAAAAAAAGAATTTTTTCCGAAGACTGAAAGATGTTTTCAGTCCGGATATCGACAGCACGATTATCGTTACCAACCAACGAGTTGACACGCTTAAAGTGGCAAACACGGAATCCCCTTCCATATTGTCGGATGTGGACACTATCGCCCGAAAAGCCGGCCGGAAATACGAAGAACACATTCGTGATATTGAGGAACAAGTCAGCACCTTAATCAGCGCCGACCGGAAAATTTCCGCTGAAATTACAACGCTGTTGATGCGCTTGCATGAAGAAACCCTGGTTTCGGTTCTTGATGCCATCAACCAAAGCGAAGAAACCATCAACAGAAATTACGGCATTTCAATTATCGGTGGAGGAACTGCACTGGGACTGATTCTGCTTTTCATCCTGCTCATTATCAATGATGTTAACAAAGGAAAACAGGCACGTGAAAAGCTCAGGCAGGTGATGGAAAGCCGGCATCAGTTGTTGCTATCGGTTTCGCATGATATCAAAAGTCCACTCAGTTCGATCCTCGCATATCTTGAACTAAAAACCGGCGAAAGTGAAGATATTCGCAATATGCAACAGGCTGCGAAACACATTCTGGCCATGCTCGAAAATTTGTTGGAGTACTCGAGTCTGGAGCAGGGCACTTTACAGCTAACAATGTCTGATGTTGAGATCAGTCTGCTTGAAAAAGAAACTGTTGATATTTTCAAACCTTTGGCAGCTGCAAAAGGCTTACAGTTGCAACATGAAGCTGATGAAAAACGCATCCGCACCGATGCCATGAAAATCAAGCAAATCATCATCAACCTGATATCCAATGCGATTAAGTACACGCCCGAAGGAGAAGTGAATGTAAAACTCGGTTATGATGACAGCAAACTGATTATTCTTGTTAAAGATACTGGTGCCGGTATTCCGGCCGACAAACTGGATGCTATTTTCAAACCATTTACCAGGGTTGAAAGTAATAATGCACTGGCGCACGGAAGCGGCTTTGGAATGTATGTGGTAAAGGGACTGGTTGATATGTTAGGCGGAACGATACACATCGAATCTGAAACCGGGAAAGGAACACAAATTAAAGTTATTATTCCGGTTGAAACTGCTGAAAATATAATCAGCAACAGAAGCAGAAAAATAAAACTGCACGAAGATGATAAGATTACAGATGAATTGGTACGCAGGATGTTGAAACAGCTCGGTCACCAGATAGTGGAAGAAGACCATGATATCATCCTGACGGACATGGAGATGGGTGAGATTTCCGGATTAGACATTTTAAATAATGCGGGTAATGTTCCGGTGATATTGATGACGGGAAGAGGTGATTTCAGTGCTGCTAAGGCTGTTGAGCTGGGTTTTGCCGGTTTTATCGCAAAACCATTTACCTTGGATGATTTACGTTCTGTTTTCGGTGAATCCGATAACGTTAAAGATGAAAATAGTTTTCTGGCAGCAGATGACGAAGAAATCATGGCTTTGTTTCGGAATTCAACTGCTGAAAATCAGGCGCTGTTGCAACAAGCACTCGAAGCAGGAGATTTCAACAGGGCACAATCCATTTGCCATAAAATGCTGCCCATGTTTGCCCAACTGGGATATGATACTGAGGCTTTACGACGCATGGATGCCGGTCGGGGTAAGCCTTACGACGGCTGGCAGGAGGATGTAAAACAGATAATTGCAATCAGAGTTTGATTCCGTATTGATGCATCTTGTTGTAGAGCGTTTTACGGTCGATTTTAAGCAATTGTGCCGCCACGGTTTTATTACCCCTGGCAACCCGCAGGGCATGTTCGATTTGCTGTTTTTCGTTAGCAGGTTGCAGGGCTAAATCCTCGCCGGGGGCAGGTTGAATGAAGACCGGCAATTCATCGGAAGTAATCATATCTCCGGAAGCAAACAAAACCACACGACGCACCATGTTCCGCAGTTCCCGCAGGTTCCCGCTCCAGTGATGCTGCTCAAGCATTGCCAGCGCTTCCGGTGTAAAGCCTGTAATATTTTTATCCAGTTCTTTGTTTGCCTGTTTCAGAAATTCCGCTGCAAAAACGGCGACATCCCCTTTCCTGTCACGCAAAGGAGGCACAAAGATAGCGAACTCATTCAACCGGTGATATAAATCTTCCCTGAAACGACCTTCAGCGATGGCTGTTTCCAGGTTTTCATTGGTTGCTGCCAGAATTCTTACATCGATGTTGATATCGCGGGCTGCTCCAACCGGTCGTACCTTTTGTTCCTGCAGGGCACGCAACAGCTGCATTTGCACTTCATAAGATAAATTACCTACTTCATCAAGGAAAACCGTTCCCTGAGTAGCCTGCACAAAAACGCCGGTTTTATCTTCAATGGCTGAAGTAAAAGAGCCTTTCAGGTGACCGAATAATTCACTGGGTGCGAGTTCACGGGAGAGGCTGCCACAATCAACCGCGATAAAAGGCTTATCGTGGCGTGGACTGTTATCATGAATCATCCGGGCGATGTATTCCTTTCCGGTACCACTTTCACCCAGAATCAGCACAGACATCCGCGTGGGAGACACCTTCAGGATATGATCGTACATTTGGCGGGCAACAGCACTCTGACCCATCACCATATCCTTTTTAGTGGCTGGTTCTTTTGAAGCTTTTTTATCGGCAGGTTTTATTTTAAGTGCCTGATCAATTTTTTCTTTCAGTATGGAGGGGACAATCGGTTTTTCGAGGAAATCCTCTGCACCGAGTTTAATAGCAGCCACGGCACTTTGCACCTCTGCGTAACTGGTCATCACAATTACCGGCATATTCATTTTCTGTTCCCGCATCCATTGCAGCAACAGGATACCATCTCCATCAGGTAGCCGTAAATCAGTCAGCACAAGATGTATTTGTTGATTAGCTAAGGTATTTTGTGCATCCCTGACTTTGGCGCATAATACAGCATCGTAATCATTACGCTGAAACCACTTCTGCAACATCAGTCCGAAAGCGGTATCATCCTCTACTATCAATATCTTTTTCTGCATCGAAAGCAAAGGTAATGAATTTATAAAACTACATCAAACATAAATAAAAAAAAAATCCAACTAAATCATGGTGAAATAGTTGGATTTTTAATAAGTGTTTAAGATTTAATCATCGTAAGCATCCACAATTTGGTTAAGTCTCATCCAAATGCTTGCAGCAATTTGTTCATTTCCGTCAGGGTCTTGCGCAAATATTTCAATTTTCCCATCACCATTTCCATCTACAGCACTTGTCAAATCAACTCCACCTTTGGATACATCGAAGAGTTCATCCATATCGAAAGATACGAAAACATGAGTATCGGCAATGCCATCTATAGCTAATCCGTTTTGAAACTCAATTTCTAATTCAATCTCCTGATCGGTAGAGTAGATAAAGGGAACGTTATTTATCAAGCCTTTAATCACAATTGATTTACCAAAAATTGTTGATTTAGTGTCTTTGTTTTTGCAAAACTCAAATTCAATCTCATCGTACAGAGCAATTGGAATATTGGCACTGTTGATAATAGTTTGAACCTGGGTTTTACCACCTTTCATCAAATCAATCTCAAATGGACCTTTGAGTTCAATGTCGTCATAATAAGTTGAATCATTTTCAACATAAAGAGCATCATTTTCGTCATATTCAAATTCAATCTCTTTGATGTTGATTTCAAAGCTTTCAACAGTTAGCGTATTGGTAGCAGGTACTTTTTGTATAGCAGACTGTTTATTTGTAAGTTTTGTTAAAAAGTGAACAGATACCCCATGCTCGCTTTCTTTTTTACATGCTGAAAATGAAAAAAGTATAATGCAAAGACCAACTAAAAATTTCACATGATTTCGTTTCATAAAATAGTTATTTTAGTTCTGAGTATTAATAAGATGAATGCTATATATCATTATCATTGACAATACAAAAGAATAAATCAAGTTAAGGTTCAGGTTCCTTTTGAGTCATTTGTCATCGTGTCAGAAGTATCCAAATTTATTTTTGAACAACCAGATATTTTGAAACGCTCCAGAATTTAGCCGGATTCAGTATTTCAATTAAAATGGTTTTATCTTCGGCAGTAACCAGATTATAACTTTCCTTCGGATGTGAAGTCAGTATTTTAACTCTCTTGCTGTTAGTGGTAACCACCTTAACATTTCTCTTATCGGCTTGTGTGAAAGATGTTTTATCAAAGTTCTGATCGAGTACGGTTTTGGGTCTGAAAAGTCCGTTAGAAGTCAAAATCTGTGAGGCTTTCAGGTCAGTAGATGTTCCAACAACGTACCAAACAGTATTCATATCAACATCCTGACTTTCAATCAGCTGTTTTTGTTTCTCTGAAGTTTCGCTCAACTGATCCAATTCGGTATTCAGTTGTCCAACTGAAGTCGTCAGTTCGTTGATTCTGATATTTTTCTTTTCTAGTTCAGCCTGAAGAGAAGCAATATATGCTGTCTTTTCTTCCAGTTCGGTTTGCATCCGCTGAATAGTTTTATTCAGACTTGAATTTTCTTTGCCTCGCTGGCCTGACTGGCGTTGCAGTTGTTCAATACGGGCTTTATTCTGAGCCAGCATTTCTTTGATCTGGCTCATTTGGAAAGCAATCTGTTCTTTTTTAGAAATGTTATTACCTTCAATACGTTTTACATCCAGCATCATTTTACCTTCTGCTTCACGGATCTGAGCAAAACCTTCTTCCACATCATTCAGAATGCCTATGGTTTCGTTGTAATTGGCTTCAAGGTTTTGTGCCTGCATCTGCAAAGAATCGCGTTCAGCAGCCAATGTTTTGTACTTACCGGTACTTTCTACACAAGAGATGGTTGTAAATACCAATGCTGCAACAATGGTTAACAATTGAATTTTTCTCATAATGGTAAATTTTATTTGATTTATTTGTTTTAACACAAGCAAGTGCTGTTCCAAACAACTAAAACACACATTATAAGTACATTAAAAAAAATAGGCAGTGTAGAAAACCGTGGAAAAGTGGGGCATAGAGCCACGATTCAGAAGATAAAAATCAGATGGCGCAACTTCCCTACCCTGTGGAGATTCGCCATCACAACGGAGAAATTGGGAGTCATAGTTGGTTTCATGGCTTCCATTAAGGTTACATTGTACTTTCCGGCTGCTTTAATTATCAGGTTTGCCTCTTTCGCAACCGACTTTCGGATTATTTAATCACGGCATGATAAATTACTTATACCAATCATCCATAATCTTCAGAAACTCGATGACTTTTTCTTCCAATACCAGGTTCCGGCTTTTCAGCTGTTGATACAGGTATTGTGTTTCCAACAGATTTTTAATTCGATAACTCACTTCGATCAAATCAAAAGGTTTGGACAAAAAGTCTTTAGCACCGCATTTCAACGCTTTGTGTTTGGCTTCAGTAGTGATATCAGCAGTAAGAACTAAAATTGGAAGGTATTTATTAGGAGACAGTGATTTCATTCTGTCTTCTTTTAATTTTTCCATCACCTCATATCCTGACATATGCGGCATCATCAAATCAAGCAAAATTAAATCAGGATCGTAGGTGTTAACCAATTCACTCACTTTACGAGGATCCAGCGTACTTTCCACATCAGTATAACCTTCAATTTCAAGTAGTCCTTTCAATACATCGATATTTGATTCGAGGTCATCCACTATCAATATCTTCGCATTTTTTAAATTATGTTCAATCATAACGACTTAGTTAATTGTTTTACCTATAACTCAATATCAAAATAATTATTTCCTGAGATATTTATCTACTTCATTCAACAGTTCCAGTACGTCAAGTGGCTTTGTCAGATAACGTTCAGCTCCTGATTTCATCAAACTTTTTATGCGGTAAGGCATAGCATCTGCGCTGATAATAACAACCGGAATATGCATGGTAAGTTTATTTTGTTTTAAACTCTTAATTACTTCACTTCCATGAATATCCGGTAAGTCAAGGTCAAGCAAAATCAGATTAGGGGCATGCTGAGTTGCTAAATCAACTGTTTGTTTACCAAACTTATTGCAGATAAGTTTAATGTCAGGCCTGTATGTCGTAAGCACTTGTTCCACCAATTCAATATTCGAATGGTTATCCTCAATATACAGAACCGTTCCTTTGATCTTATTATTTCCATTTTGAGGATAAATGTCAACTAACTTCGATGTATCTGCTTCTACATTCGAAACATAAGGAAGAATTACCTGAAAAGTACTGCCTTCACCCAGCTTACTGTCCACATTTATTTCACCATCCATTAAAGATATTAATTCTTTAGCAATGGATAATCCCAATCCGGTACCCTCAATAGTCATCTCGGTATTAGGGAGTCGCTCAAACGGAATAAATAATTTTGACAAATCTTTTTCTGCAATTCCTACACCCGTATCAGAAATGGATATCTTTACTTTGTCTTTCTTACCGGCTTCATTTTCTCCCAGACTGGTCGCAATGGATACTGATCCACCTTTCTTATTGTATTTGATGGCATTATTGAGAATATTGACCAGTATCTGGATCAAACGCTGCTTGTCTGCTTTTATTGAGAAATCATCTGTATCCCTGCTCTCATACTTAATGGTAATCTTTGAATTAATCGTGAGTGGGTGCACCAGATCAATTGCTTCCGATATAACCTCTTTCACCTTTATTTTTTCTACACTCAGCGAAAGTTTTCCTGCTTCAATTTTTGAAATGTCAAGTACTTCATTTATCAATTTCAACAGGTGACTACCACTGTTAAGAATATGATCCACTCCCCTTCGTTGTGGAGGCGTAAGGTCTCCCATCGCGAACAATTGAGCAAAGCCTAATATAGAATTCATAGGAGTTCTGAGTTCGTGACTCATCCGTGAAATGAATTCACTTTTCGCCTTATTGGCTTTTTCAGCTTCATTTCTGGCTAATTTTAACTCAGCTTCATGTTTTTTTCTGGCTATTACTTCATTCATCAGAAACTCGTTAGTAACCGATAATTCAGAAGTTCTTTCAACTACTTTTTGTTCGAGGTTAATATTCAATTCTTGCAACTCTTCTTCAATTTTTTTTCTGATGCTAATATCCTGCATAATAGAGATGTAATGAATTGCTTTGCCATTTTCATCGTAAATCGGATTTATTGATACATCCTGCCAGTATAATTCACCGTTCTACGTTTATCAATATTCTCTCCCCTCCACACTCCATCAGAATTCAATATTTCCCAAAATTCTTCATATTCACCTTCATCAGCTTTCGCTGTCTTCAAATATTTATACTGCCGTCCCACAATATCTTCCGGCATATATCCTGTTACTTTTGTAAAAGCCGGGTTTACATATTCGATAATAAAATCCAGGTCGGTTATCAGAATCATATTCGGACTTTGCTCAACAACCTTGGACAATTTATAAAGTTGTTTTTCAAAGAGTTTTCGTTCTGTAATATCCTCTTTTGTTCCCAGATAGTTTGTAATTTCTCCTTTTTCATTGATAATCGGAGAAATGGAAGCCAGTTCCCAAAACAGTTCACCATTTTTCTTTCTGTTCAGGAATTCTCCTTTCCATATCGTCCCCGATTTCAACGTATTCCATAATTTCGCATAAAAAGCCTTTGATTGTTCTCCTGATTTTAAAATCCGGGGGTTTTTACCTATCAGTTCACCTAAACTGTATCCGGTAACATCCAAAAATCTCTTATTAACATATTCAATATTTGCATTCAGATCGGTTATTACAACTGAAACAGGACTCTGTTCGAGAGCAAGAGACAATTTTCGGAGCAAGTCATCTGATTTTCTTTTTTCGGTAATATTCCGGGCAATTCCGTCAACCCCAATTATATTTCCATCTTCATCAATTAAGGGAGAAGCACTTGAGCTGTGCCAATACCAGGAACCATCCAGGTGTTTCACCCTGTATTCGATACCCGATTTATGTACCTTAGAATCCAAAAGTTGATTGAAAAAATCAAAACACGCTTTCCAGTCATCTTCATGTACAAAATCAGTGAATGAATGACCAACCACCTGATCAACCGAATGTCCCAATAAGTTAGTCCATGCCGGTGAGACATACATAAATACACCATCTTTTGAAAGTTGGTAGATTATTTCATGACTATTTTCTATTAACTTACGATACTTTTCCTCACTTTCTTTTAAGTGAATCCCGGTATTTTTTATTTCGCTAATATCAACAAACAGTGTTGTAAAATGATGTTTTTCAGGAGAAAAAATATGTACCCTAAACCACTTATCCAAGGGAGAAGAATATTGGTCAAACTCCTTTTCCTGTCCATTCAAAGCAACATCTGAATAAATATTTACCCAGTTAAAATCTTCATTGACAATTTCAGGGAGGACCTCCTTTATCGATTTATTAAGAACTTTTTCTCTTTCCAAACCGGTCAGAGTTTCAAATCCTTTATTTACTTCGAGAAAAACGTAATCAGCAGGATTACCTTTATCATCCAGTACAATACGATGATAAGCATAACCCAGTAAGGGACTGTCTAAAATAGCTTTCAGTGATTTTTCATCCATATATTGGGTTTCAGTTGGTACTTTTTAATAGAAGAAAAAAGTTGCTTTGCAAAGTTACTTAAAAGTCTGAAAAATACAAGGTGTGACATTAAAAAACATGAGAGGCTGAAAACAGAGAGGACTAATCTGATTTGCAAGATTAGTCCTCTCAAAACTGATTTCAACGCAGTAATAATTTTTTACTCTTCCAGTAGAATGTCCATGATGGTACATGCAGCTTTAGAAACAGATGTACCCGGGCCAAAAATGGCAGCTACCCCCGCTTTATAAAGAAAATCATAATCTTGGGCAGGAATTACGCCTCCGGCGATAACAATAATATCTTCACGCCCAAGTTTTTTCAGCTCTTCAATTACCTGCGGAATAAGGGTTTTGTGACCGGCAGCCAAAGAAGAAACTCCCATCACATGCACATCATTTTCAACGGCTTGTTTGGCAGCTTCAGCCGGAGTCTGAAACAAGGGTCCCATGTCCACGTCGAATCCGCAATCGGCATAACCGGTTGCAACTACTTTGGCTCCGCGGTCGTGCCCGTCCTGTCCCATCTTAGCAATCATGATGCGGGGACGACGACCTTCTTTTTTTGCAAATTGTTCTGTTAACTCACAAGCTTTCTGAAAGCTTGAGTCGTTTTTAGTTTCTGATGAATACACGCCTGAAATTGTTCTGATGGTTGCTTTATAACGTCCTGCTACTGCTTCGCAGGCATCTGATATTTCTCCCAGTGATGCACGAACCCGTGCTGCTTCGATAGCCAATGCAAGCAGGTTTCCTTTTCCTATTTTGGCACATTCGGTAATCGCGGCGAGGGCTTTCTGCACTTCAGCTTCATTTCTGTTGGCTTTAAGTTCTTTCAGGCGTTCAATCTGCTGGAGACGAACGGCTGTATTGTCAACTTCAAGAATGTCAATCGGATCTTCTTTTTCCAGACGATACCGGTTTACACCAACAATCACCTGATTTCCAGAGTCAATACGTGCCTGTGTACGAGCTGCTGCTTCTTCAATACGCATTTTAGGAATACCGGTTTCGATGGCTGCTGCCATACCACCCAGTTTTTCTACTTCTTCGATCAACGCCCATGCTTTTTCAGCAATTTCGTTGGTAAGCGACTCTACATAATAAGAACCTGCCCATGGGTCCACCTCACGACAAATTTCCGTTTCTTGCTGGATGTAAATCTGGGTATTACGGGCAATACGGGCTGAGAAATCGGTCGGCAACGCGATGGCTTCGTCCAACGCATTGGTATGCAATGACTGGGTATGTCCCAATGCAGCACCCATGGCTTCGATACAAGTACGACCCACGTTGTTGAAAGGATCCTGCTCGGTCAGCGACCAACCGGAAGTTTGCGAGTGCGTACGCAAAGCCAGTGATTTTGGGTTTTTCGGGTTAAATTGTTTTACGATTTTCGCCCACAACATACGGGCAGCGCGCATTTTAGCAATTTCCATGAAATGGTTCATTCCAATTGCCCAGAAGAATGACAAACGCGGTGCGAAAGAATCGATATCCATGCCGGCATTGACTCCTGCACGCAGGTATTCCAGTCCGTCGGCAAGTGTATAAGCCAATTCAATATCGGCAGTAGCACCGGCTTCCTGCATATGGTATCCCGAAA
>Ga0265294_10004160_pt1 | contig 18169 bp, 16 predicted proteins | sample MunlanPumphouse3_FD_192504 | JGI IMG/M metagenome (GOLD analysis project Ga0265294, IMG submission 192504) | Groundwater microbial communities from a municipal landfill in Southern Ontario, Canada - Pumphouse #3 | ecosystem: Environmental > Aquatic > Deep subsurface > Groundwater | place...
ATTTGCAATATTAAAATCTAGACCAGTACCTTTTTGTATACTAGATGAAGTAGAAGCGGCTCTAGATGAAGCAAATGTATATAACTTTGGCGAATATTTAACAAAATTAAAAGAAAAAACACAATTTATTTTAATTACACACAAAAAGAAAACAATGGAATTTGTAGATGTTTTATATGGTATTACCATGCAAGAATCTGGTGTAAGTAAATTAGTAAGTGTTAAACTAGAGGATTTAAAATGAAAAAAATAATAATATTAATGTTTTTGGTATTAATTAGTGGTTGTTCAAAAGAAGAAACTATTAATATTAATAAAGATCAAACAAATGATATAAATAATAGTGTTTACCAATTTGAAGTAACAAATAATGCAATTAATATTAGGGAAAGTGCTACTATTGATTCTAAGAAATTAGGAGTTGTTAATAAAGGAGAAATATATACAATCAAAGACTTTAGTTTTGATGATAATTACTTATGGTATAAAATTAAAACAAAGAATGGTATTGAAGGATATATTGCTTCAAAATATTCACCGATGTGGGTTAAAATTATAGCACCTGATACTGTTGAACAAAAAAGTATCGAATTTTCTTTAAAGGGAGAAGAAGAACTATTATTAAAGAAAGAAACAAAATTTACTGAACCTGGTTATAAATTAAATCTAAGTAATGCTAAAGTAAATATCAAAGGTAGTGTAGATATAACTACTCCTGGTATATACAATTTAAATTATGAAGTATCTGATTATTATGGTAATAAAAAGAGTTTAAGTAGAAAAGTCATTGTTTATCTTACTACTAATATGAAAGAAAGAATCGATGACTTAGAAATTAAATTAATAAGTAATACTGAAACATTAAATAGTAAACATTTAATTAAAATTAATTTAAATAATATAGGAAGTAAATTAGTTAATTCAGCAGGCTCCTTACATTACTTAAATTATAATGAAAAAATAACGGATTCATTTGAACTACATGTCGACGAAGTAGCAGATATAGATTTTAATTTAAAAAATTATCAAGAAGGAATTAAATATTATGTTTACTGCCTTCCAACAAAGACTAACAATACTTGTCCACCTAATGGTGGTATTCCATTTGTATTTGAATAGGAGAATAGTATGAATAATAATATAGATAGTTTTAGAATAAAAAGTGAAGAAATTAATAGTAAGATTAATAGAATTGAAGAAGATTATCAAAAAAATATAGTTAATCAAAAACAATATCAAGATATGATAAAAAATATTACATTAGAAAAAGAAAAAATGTATAAGAGTTTTCTTTTAGTAGCTAAAAATACTATTAAAGATATTTTAAATATCGAGTTTTCTTCTTATAGAAACACTAATGGATATAGTTCTTCTTTAAAGAAAATTCATACTATTGAACCTAAGACAAAAGATGAAATATTAAATGATATTAACAATATAAGAAATGCATTTAATAGTAGTGATAGTGCTTATAAAAATAAAGTAGGGATTGCTATTCAAATTTTAGAAGAATATTACATAGTCAATAATTAATAATATATATGAAGGAGGATATAATATGCAAGAAATCATTTTAGGAATTATTATAGTTGTAGCACTCATAGCTATAATTCTAATAATTATGTATAACCGTTTTATTCAGTTAAATATTAGGTGTAATAATGCTTGGTCGGGAATTGACAATCAATTAAAAAGAAGAAATGATTTAATACCTAATCTAGTTAATGTAACTAAAGGTTATGCTAAGTATGAAACTGAAACTTTAGAAAAAGTAATTGAACAAAGAAGTGGAAGTATTACAGAAATTGCTAAACAAAATGAAGAAATCAGTAAAAATGTAAGTAAAATATTAGCTTTAGCGGAAAGTTATCCTGATTTAAAGGCTAATCAAGTATTTATGAATCTTCAAATTGAATTAACTGGCACTGAAGATAAGATTGCTTATGCTAGACAATTTTATAATGACTGTGTTCAACATTTTAATACTACCATTATGATGTTTCCAAATAATATATTTGCTAATATGTTAAAGTATAAAGAAAGAGAATACTTTAAAGTAAGTGATGAAGACAAAGAAAATGTGAGTGTAAAATTATGATATTAAGGGATGTAAGAAAAAATAAAAGAAAAACCTTTTTTATTGTAAGTTTATTCTTTCTATTTGTTACTTTATTTGTCTACTTTCTATCAGTATTATTCTTTGATAATGTTATGATTGCGGTTATTTTTGGTTTAACAGTATCAATACTAGTATCATATAATGCTTATTACTATTCTGATAAAATTGTTTTAAGATTAAATAAAGCAAGAGTTGCTACTAAAGAAGAATTCCTACAATTAAACTATATTTTAGAGGGCTTATGTATTGCTGCGAATAGTCCAGTACCAAAACTATATGTCATGGAAGATACTGCCTTAAATGCATTTGCAACCGGTAGAAACCCAGAAAATGCTGTTATATGTATTACAACTGGTTTATTAAATAAATTAGATAAGAATGAGTTAGAAGGGGTTATCGCTCACGAATTAGCACACATTCGTAATTACGATATCTTACTTCAAACAATCGTTATTGTTATGGTAGGATTTGTCGTTATTCTATCGGATGCTGTTACTAGATCGATGTTCTATGGTAAAAGTAGTGATGACGATAATAAAGCAGGAGCTATTATAGCAATAATCGGTATAATCTTTATCATTTTATCACCTATATTCGCAGAACTAATGAAGTTAGCTATATCTCGTAATAGGGAATACTTAGCGGATGCTAAAGCAGTAGAACTCACTCGAAATAAAGATGGTTTAATTAATGCTTTAAGAAAATTAACAGATGATACTGAAGTATTAGAACAAGCTAATAAATCATCTAGTTCATTATTTATTGTTAATCCCTTAGTAAAAGAAAGAAAGAAAAAGAATTCCTTATGGAGTACTCATCCAACTATAGACAGTAGAATTGAAAGATTACAAAATATTCAATAAATTAATTAACAAAAAATGTAGATATTACCTACATTTTTTTATTTATTGTATTACCCATATATTATATGTTTGACCTTGAGTAAATGTATTATTACCACCTTTGATAGGTGAATCCTCATGAATGAATCCAGGAGATGCTCCGGTATTAGAACTCCTCTTAGTATATGTAAAATATACTCCAGGACAGCTAGTATTAAAGTATTCAGTTAAACTAGCAATTGTAGCGTCTGCGGTAGCTCCAAAATAGGTATCTTGAATATAAACACTAAATGATTTAGCAGGACCACTACTTAGACCAATACTAACATAAGTACCAGATATTACTTTTAACCCACTAGCAAGATTTTGCTTTGTTGCTGTGTCTTTAGCAGTACTAGAATAACCAGTATAATAGAAGGTACAATTTAATCCTAAACTATTACAATTATTAATTATAGCAGATTTACTTTTACCAACAAAATATGGAACAGTAATAGGATTACCATTTGATATATAAACAGTTATAATTGCTTTAGGATCAATTGATGTATTAGATTCTTGTGAAAACTTAATAATATTTCCTTTAGCAATAGAATTATTATATTCAAACACTTCTTTATAAGCTATATTATAATTAGATGCCCATGCTCTAAATTCATTTAAATTATTGAATGATTTCATCATTAATTGACCTTTAGATGTAACTACTTTAATGGTAGTACCTTCAGAAATAACATCATCCTTTTTATAATTAACACTTATTATTTCGCCTAATTTAACACTATAGTCATATTGTTCTTCAAATACAATCTTTAAATTGTTTTTAATAACCCAATTAACTATTTCATCAACTTTCATACTAATTAAATCAGGACTTTTAATTTCTTTACCTTTAGATACTATTAATGTAATTTTATCAGTCTTTGGATCAACTATTGCTTTTTCTTTAGCGCTTTGACTAACGATATGATCTTTTTTAACCTTATCGTTGAATTCATATACTAATTCGTATTTAATACCGTTACTTTGTAAATAGTAAGTTGCATCAAATAAGTTTTTATTTTTTAAATTGATTATTTCAATAGGTACTAGAGTAGACTCACTACCTAGTGAAACATTTATAGTTATCTTATCGTTTCTTTTTATTTGTCCATTAACACTTTGACTAATAATGATATTCTTAGGAGTATTTTCATTAACTTCAAAGTTAATAGTAACATTATTTAGAAAACTACTTTTAATTATCTTTAATGCATCATCAATATTCCATCCAACCATATTAGAAATAATAACTTCTTTATCATAATTAGGACCACTAGATACTGTGAATACGATTTTCTTTATTCCTTTTAATAAAGTGTTCGGAAAAATATCTTGACTGATAATGTATCCTTCTTCAACATCATCGCTATTTACATATAGTGTTTCAATAGTTATTTTATTTTCGTTACCCCACAGAATTACATCATTAATAGATAATTTCGTAAAGTCTTTCAATGTTGCTTGTAGAGGTAATTTAAGTTTATCAGCACTTACTGAAATATTAAATCCAATAAAGAATATAAATATCAAAGATGTAAATATAGATAATAATCCTTGAAATGATTTTTTCTTTATTATTAGAGTTAGAGTTAAAAATAACATAAGTCCAGTTATAAAAGAACTATTAATAATTAAATATACTTGGTTTATTTTATCATCTGAAGTAGATATGGTATAAATTAAATATATTACACTTACTATAAGAGCAAGTACTAAAAAAGTTATTTTAATAGTATTTATTACCATATTATCGTTATTAGAAATATTATGTTTTTTTAGTTCTCTAATCATCTGTTTTCTTTCGTTTTCTTTCATACTATCACCATCTTAATTATAACTTATTTTTTCAAAAATGTGAACTGTTAGTATTTGGATAATGTAAAGGTAAAGAAAAGATTGATACAATTAATATATGGATATGTTTTAAAGTATTTATTATAAAAAGAAAAATAACCTTATAGTTACAAAAGTTGACAATCTTATAAATATAAATTATAATTAAAGAGGTTAATATTGCATTGAAAAATTAGTATAAATATTAAACCAACATAAAACAGGGAGGAAGAAATATGAAAGGAATTATTTTAGCTGGCGGAAGCGGAACAAGATTATATCCACTTACAAAAGTGACAAGTAAACAATTAATGCCGATATATGATAAACCAATGATATATTATCCATTATCTGTATTAATGCAAGCAGAAATTAAAGACATTTTAATAATATCTACACCACAAGATACACCAAGATTTGCTGAATTATTAGGTGATGGATCAAGTTTTGGAGTTAATATAACTTATAAAGTACAACCATCTCCAGATGGATTAGCTCAAGCGTTTACAATAGGTAAGGATTTTATTGGTGATGACACTGCATGTATGATATTAGGAGATAATATATTTTATGGAGCTTCATTAAAAGAAGATTTAATGCAAGCACGTGCTAATGCTGAAAACGGCAAAGCAACAGTATTTGGTTATCATGTTCACGATCCTGAAAGATTTGGTGTTGTTGAATTTGATGAAGCAGGTAAAGCAATTAGTATTGAAGAAAAACCAAAAGAACCAAAATCAAATTATGCTGTAACAGGTCTATATTTTTATGACAATTCTGTAGTTAAAGAAGCAACTGATTTAAAACCATCAGCTCGTGGAGAACTAGAAATAACCGATTTAAATAGAATATATTTAGAAAAAGGAACTCTAGAAGTTATTACTATGGGAAATGGTTATAGTTGGTTTGATACTGGAACTTTTGAAAGTTTACTAGTAGCATCACAATTTGTTGGAATTGTTCAAAAACATCAAAATATTACTATTGCATGTCCAGAAGAAATTGGATATCAAAATGAATGGATCACTAAAGAAGAATTTATTCAAAGTGGTGAATCTATGAAGAAAAATACATATGGTCAACATATATTAAGTGTTGCTGAACAAAAAGTATTAGTTAAAAAGAAATAGAGGGTTTTGAATGAAAAAAATTGAAACTGAATTATTAGATTGTTATATTCTTGAACCAGATAAATTTGGTGATGATAGAGGATATTTCAGTCCATATTTTATCGATAAGAATCTTGAGGCTTTAGGATTTCAAAAGGTAGTACAAGCTAACCGTAGTAAAAGTGCAAAAGGCGTAGTTAGAGGATTACACTTTCAAGAAGATCCAAAATGCCAAGCCAAGATAGTAGAAGTTATTAGTGGAAGTGCCTATGATGTAGTAGTTGATATGAGAACTGACTCTTCATCATTTGGTAAAGCTATTGCAGTTAAGTTAACAAGTGAAAATAATAGACAATTATTTGTACCACGTGGCTTTGCTCATGGTTTTGTTAGTTTAGAAGATAATACTGTTTTCCAATATTTAATTGATAATGATTATGCTGTTGATAAAGAGGGCGGAATCCTATGGAATGACCCTGCTTTAGAAATTAACTGGGACCAAATATTTGAAGAAAATGGGATAAAAGAACCTCTTTTATCACCAAAAGATTTAATGCATCCTACATTAGAAAAAAGTAAAGTTTACTTTAAGAGAAATAAGTAAAATGAAATATTTAGTAACAGGTGCAAATGGTCAATTAGGTTATGAAATAGCAAAAGAATTAAGATTAAGAGGAATAACAGATATATTAGCAACAGACTCTGCTCAAATGGATATAACAAATAAAGAGCAAGTAGAAGATGTTATAAAAGGCTATAAGCCAGATGTGATATTTCACTGCGCTGCATGGACTGCAGTAGATAAAGCTGAAGAAGAACAAGAAAAATGCTTTGCAGTAAATGTTAATGGAACTGAAAATATTGCAAAAGTTGCCAAAGAAATAGATGCTAAGATGTTTTATATTAGTACTGATTATGTATTTGATGGTACTAAAGATGGACTTTATGGTGTTAATGATGAGGTTAATCCAAAAAGTGTTTATGGGAAAACAAAATATCTAGGAGAAGAAAAAGTAAGAAACAATGTTAAACATTTTATTGTTAGAATATCTTGGGTATTTGGTATTAATGGTAATAATTTTATAAAAACAATGTTAAAACTTAGTGAAACAAGAAATGAACTTAATGTAGTAAGTGACCAATTTGGTTCACCTACATATACTGTAGATTTAGCAAAATTATTAGTTGATATGTCTAATACTGAAAAGTATGGTACATATCATGCCAATAATGAAGGATTTTGTAGCTGGGCTCAATTTGCAGAGTATATTTTTAAAGTAAATGGTGTTGATATGAAAGTTAATTATGTTACAAGTGAAGAGTATCCTCAAAAAGCATATCGACCTAGAAACTCTAGATTAAGTAAAGAAAGTTTAACTGAAAATGGATTTGATTTACTTCCAACGTGGGAAAATGCAGTAGATCGTTATTCTGAAGAATTAGTAAAACAAAAAGTTTTAACTAAATAAAAGGAGAGATAATATGAATATATTAGTAACAGGCGGAGCCGGTTTTATCGGTAGTAATTTTTTACATTACATGGTAAATAAATATAAGGATTATAATTTTGTTTGTTTAGACTCGTTAACATATGCAGGTAATTATAATAATTTAATACCTATTGAAGATAAAGATAACTTTAAATTTGTTAAAGGTGATATAACAGATAGAGAATTTGTTGACAAATTATTCGCTGAAGAAAAATTTGATTGGGTTATAAATTTTGCTGCTGAAAGTCATGTTGACAATTCTATCAAAAACCCAGGAGTATTTTTAACTACTAACATCTTAGGTACTCAAGTACTTATGGATGCTTCAAGAAAATACAATATTAAGAGATATCATCAAGTTTCGACTGATGAAGTATATGGTGATTTACCACTTGATAGACCTGACTTATTATTTACTGAAGATACACCAATTCATACTTCAAGTCCATACTCTGCTTCTAAAGCAAGTGCTGACTTATTAGTTGGTGCATACTACAGAACATTTGGTTTACCAGTAACAATTTCACGTTGTTCAAATAACTACGGAGCATATCAATTCCCTGAAAAATTAATTCCAGTAGTTATTTCAAAAGCTTTAAAAGATGAGCCGATTCCTGTATATGGAAAAGGTGAAAATGTTCGTGATTGGATTCATGTAATTGATCATAACATTGGTGTAGATATGATTCTACATAAAGGCAAAGTTGGAGAAGTTTATAATTTAGGTGGTCATTCAGAAAGAACTAATTTAGAAGTAGTAAAAACTATTTTAAAACAATTAGGAAAAACCGAAGATTTAATCACTTATGTAAGTGATAGACCAGGACATGACTTAAGATATGCAATCGATTCAACTAAGAGTGAAAGAGAACTTAATTGGGATCGTACTTATAACTTTGAAGATGGTATTAAAGAAACAATTGATTGGTATGTAAACAATCAAGAATGGATTGATAACATTAAAAGTGGAGAATATCAAAAAGTTAAAATTAAACAAAAATAATTTTGAAGAAGCAATATAATTGCTTCTTTTTTATGTAAAAATATCGTAGTTATTGTCTTATTGTGAAGTATTATGGTATAATCAATAAAGAAATTGTTAAAAAATATGGAGGTTTTAATTTGGAAAATAATAGTATTATCGTAAAAAATGTTTCAAAGCAATTTAAATTGTATTATGATAAAGCAAATACGTTAAAAGAAAAATTAATTTTTTGGAAGAGAAGTAAAAATGATATTCTTGAAGTTTTAAAAAATATAAATTTAAATATTGAAAAAGGTGAAACAGTTGCTTTAATTGGTACTAATGGTAGTGGTAAATCTACACTGCTAAAGTTGATGACAAAAATAATTTACCCAAATAAGGGCAAAATTATTACTAATGGTAAGTTAACATCTTTACTAGAACTTGGTGCAGGATTTCATCCGGATTTTTCTGGTAGAGAAAATATCTATTTTAATGCTTCCATTTTTGGACTTACAAAAAAACAAATTGATGATAGATTAGACAAAATTATTAAATTTTCTGAATTAGAAGGTTTTATCGATAATCCAGTTAGGACATATTCATCTGGTATGTATATGCGCCTTGCCTTTTCTGTTGCTATTAATGTCGATGCAGATATACTTCTTATTGATGAAATTTTAGCAGTAGGAGATCAACATTTTCAAGAAAAATGTATTAATAAGCTTAAACAGTTAAAAAATAGTGATAAAACGATTGTTATTGTAACTCATGACTTAAATAGTGTTCAACAATTATGTACAAGAGCAGTATGGCTATATGAAGGAAAAATAAAAATGGATGGAAACCCTAAAGATGTAATCGCAGAATACAAGAAGATTTGTGGGTAGGTGAAATTATGAAAATATTTAAAGAATTATTTCAATATAGAGAACTTCTTAAGTCTAATATTAAAAAAGAGATAAGAGGAAAGTATAAAGGATCTTTTTTAGGAATTTTATGGAGCTTTTTAAATCCACTTTTACAAGTATTAATATATGCTATTATATTTCCATATATTATGCGCATGCAAATGGATGATTACTTAATTTATTTGATAACTGGTATTATTCCATGGACATTCTTTACTGCTTCAATTAATTCAGGTATGGTTTCGATAATAGCAAATGCCAACTTAATAAAAAAGGTATATTTTCCTAGAATCATACTTCCTATTTCATCAGTTACAAGTGCTTTAGTGAATTTTTCTATATCTTGTCTTATCGTAATTGGCTTTGTTGCATTTAGTGGTATAGGATTAAGTTTTAACTTATTATATTTACCACTTATTATGATAATCCAGTATATATTACTTTTAGGAATTGTATTTATATTAAGTGCTATTGATTTATATTTTAGAGATATAGAGAATATCATGCAATTTTTTGTAAACATGCTTTTTTATGCAACACCAATTCTTTATTTACCAAGTATATTTCCAGAAAAAATTAAATGGGTAATAAGTTTAAATCCAATGGCCCATATAATTAATGCATATCGTGATATATTTTATTATAAAGTTTCACCTGATTTATTAAATTTAGGTATTGTAAGTGTCGTTAGCATTTCTTTTATGGTATTTGGTTATCTTGTCTTTAATAAACTGCAACGTGGATTTGCAGAAGAGGTGTAATATGAAAAAAGTATATACAAAAATAGGAAAAGTAGTACTTGGGGGTATAAAGAATCCTCAAATCCATGTATCAGGAATAAAGAAATCAAGTGATGAAATTTTTATTTTAGTTGATTCAAAAAAGGGTGATTTCAAAGATAATCGTGATACTTTAATTGACAGAAATTTTGTTTTTAAGGAGCAAATTGCTAATTTAAATTTTAACTACACTAGTGATCTTCCATTTGCTGCTAAAAAAATTGAACTTGGCATAGAAACTAAGAAAGGTAGAAAAATAATTTACACCAAAAATGTTTCTTTATTTTGGCGTTTAATTAATAAGGTTGATTATATAACTAAAAAAACGTTAAAATTATTTATAAGAATTCCAAGAGTTTTATTTAAAATTATAAAAATAGCTTGGACAAGACATCATTTTATAATCCCGCCAAAACTTATTAAACAATATTTAAAATCAATTGGTAATAATATGAGTAATCAAACAATTGAAGAAAGGTTTTATCTTCCATTAAAACAATCAGATTATTTAAACTGGATTGAAGAAAATCAAAAAGAGATTAATCATAAAAATTTTGAATATAATCCATTAATTTCGATTTTAGTACCTGTATATAATGTTAATAGGCAATATTTAAGTGAATGTATTAATTCTGTTATTAATCAGTCTTACGAAAATTGGGAACTTTGCTTGGTCGATGACTGCTCAACTAATTTAGATACAATTCAAGTTTTAAAGGAATATGAGAATCATGATCAACGAATTAAAATTACATACCGTAAGAAAAATGGTCATATATCCGAGGCAACAAATTCAGCTTTAAAAATGGCAAAAGGTGAGTTTGTTGGACTTTTAGATAATGACGATTTACTTGACATTGATGCTTTATACGAGGTTGTAAAACTTTTAAACAATGATGAAAAGGCAGATATGATTTATTCTGATGAGGATAAAATTAATGTGAATGGGAAGAGATATTATCCGCACTTTAAACCTGATTTTTCACCGGATACTTTACTAAGTTATAATTATATATGTCACTTTACGGTTTTGAGAAAAAATATTGTTGATAAAATTGGCGGATTTAGAAGCGAATATAATGGAGCACAAGATTATGATTTGTTTTTACGATTCACTGAGAAAACAAAAAACATCAAGCATATATCAAAAATTTTATATCATTGGCGTGAAATAGAAGGTTCTACTGCTAAGAGTGGCAATAATAAGAACTATGCTTATGAAGCTGGTAAAAAAGCATTAGAAGATGCAATGAGAAGAAGAAATATTAAAGCTAATGTTGTACAAATTGGTGATCCACAAATGTTTATATTGGAATATCAAATTGAAAAAGAGCCTAAAGTATCTATAATTATCCCAATTAGAGATAAAGCATATTTATTAAAAAAATGTGTTGATTCAATATATTTAAAAACCAATTACAAAAATTTTGAGATTATTGTAATAGATAATAATAGTGTTGAAGATGAAACTCAAAAACTTTTAGAGAATTATGCTATAAACCATAATAATTTTAGATATTATCGTTATGAATGTGAGTTTAATTATTCATATTTAAATAATGAAGCAGTCAAAAAAGTAGATGGCGAATATGTACTGTTTTTGAACAATGATACTGAGGTTATAACAGGTAATTGGTTAAAAGATATGGTTGGATATAGTATGCAAGAACATGTTGGTTGTGTAGGCGTAAAACTATTTTATTCGGATAACACTATTCAACATTGTGGCGTTGTTACTGGAGTTGGTGGTGTTGCAGTACATGCCTTTCTTGGAACAGGCGCAACTGATTTTGGATATTTCGGAAGATTATTAGTACCATATAATTGGAGTATGGCTACTGCAGCATGTTTAATGATTAAAAAAAGTAAATTTGAAAGTGTTAGTGGATTCGATGAGAATTTAAAAGTTGCATACAATGATGTTGATTTGAATGTGAGAATTAAAAATACGGGCTATTATAATATGGTTTTACCACAAGTTGTTTTATTTCATTATGAGTCAATAAGTAGGGGATATGATTTAAGTGAAGATAAAAAGCAAAGATTTATTAGTGAAATAAAGTATGTAACATCTAAACTTGGAAACGATTTAATTAGAGATGAATTTTATAACGATAATTTTAGTAAAGACCACAATTTCGTTTTAGATAGGCAGGCTACTAAAAATGAAAAATAAAAAGAAAGTTTTAGGTATTCTTTATATATTTATTATGTATGCAGCATTATTGGCTTGTATTAAGTTAAGTCCTGTTATTGATTTTTCAATAGATATTATGTTTTTTGCAACTTTATTTATTACATATGTAGCACTACATTTCTTCTTAAATATAAAAGAGCTATATAATAACATGTTTAAATATCGATATTGGATAGCTGGAATTTTTTTTGCAATATTAGTTTTTGGCGGATACCATGGGTCATCGATGGGAATGTGGAATAACTATATTAATCCTAATGTTTCTGTAAAAAATAGCAAACCAATACTAGGTATTAGTAGAGGAATAAGAAGTGATGAGTGGCTTGTCGGAACCCCATATACACTTTCACAATTTTCAGATAGTGTTAATTTTAGTGGTAGCAATGATTTAATTAATGCTAAAGAAACAGATGTTACCTTTTTTCCTAGATTAGTTCAAAAGAATTACACAATAATTTTAACTCCTTCTAATTTAGGTTATTTGTTTTTACCTAACGAAATGGGTTTTTCCTTTTCGTGGTATTTTAATTATTTTGCAATATTTTTAATAACTATTGAGTTATTAATGATAATAACAAAGAAAAATAAATTATATTCTGTGTTAGGAGCTTTTCTTATTACTTTTGCTCCCGCGATAGTATGGTGGAATTCTTGTGCTATTCAATTATATGGTGAAACAGCATTATTGATTATTTATAGTTTTTTAAAAATTAAAAAAGTTTGGGTAAAAACTATTATGGCACTATTGCTTGGATGGATAGCAGCTTGCTATATATTAACTATGTACCCAGCTTGGCAATTACCATATGGTTACTTTTTCTTAGTAATATTTATATGGATGATTTTTGAAAATAAAAAAGATATTAGATGGCGAGATTCTTTATATTTAATTATTACTGGTGTTGTATGTGCACTATTAGTTTTTCCGTTATATTTTGGAGCCTCTAAAGTATATGAAGTAATTTCTAACACTGTTTATCCTGGAGATAGAGCTTCATATGGCGGAGGCAATTGGTACTTTATTTTTGACTATATTGGTAATATATTTTTACCTTATTCAAATACTGTTGTTAACGCAAGTGAACTTAGTCAATATATTTCGTTCTATCCATTACCGTTATTAGTGGGGCTTTATTATATATATAAGAACAAAAAAGAAAAAAGAAAAAATGATGTTTTTCTAATACTAACATCAATATTGTCAATTTTACTAACATTATGGTGCTTTTTGCCTTTACCAAAGTTATTATCAAAGATAACACTTATGACTATGTCTACACCAGATCGGGCACAATTAGTTCTAGGATATATTTCAATATTTATGCTGATATATATCCTAAACAAATATGAAACTAGTACAAAAATCAAAAAAATGATGCAAGAAAAAAAGATATTAGGTTTAGTATCATTTATGATTTTCGGTGTAGTTTTGCTGCTTTCTAATAAAACAATGCTAGTAGACTCTTCAAGTAACGTTAATATATATACAAATATTATATCAATAATAGTCTTTGTCCCATTGTTCTATTTTATTATTTTAAATAACAGAAAATTAAATCGATTTCTATCTATAGCTTTGATTATTTTGTCTGTTTTAAGTACTATATATATTAATCCATTGTCAAAAGGACTTAGTGTGTTTTATGAGAAACCTTTTTCTAAGGAAATTAAGTCTATAATTTCTGAAAATGAAAAAGCGAAATTTCTTGTTGTAAATAACAATTTTGTTATTCCTAATTACATATTAGCAAATGGTGGAAGGACAATAAATAGTGTTAACTTTGTACCAAATTTAGAACTATGGGGTAAACTTGATCTGAATAAACAATATGACAATGTTTATAATAGATATTCACACGTTGGTGTTGATTTAACAAACGAGAAAACTTCATTTGAATTAATACAAGATGATTTAATGAAAATTAAATTGAGTTATAATGATATCTGTATAACTGGAGCAAATTATTTAGTTTCAGATGCAAAATTACAAGATAATAACAGTTATACTGAAATATATCATGCTAATAATATTTATATTTATGAAACCTTTTGTAGTGAAAGTGGTGAGTAGATGAAAAAAATAATGATTATCCCAGCTTATAACGAAGAAGATAGTATTTTAAAAACATATAACCAAATAGTTAATTATAATAAGAAACATAAAACAAATTATGATGTTATAGTTATTAATGATGGTTCTACCGATAAAACTGAGAAAATATTGATTGAAAATGAAATTAATCATATTAAATTAATAAATAATTTAGGAATAGGTGGGGCAGTTCAAACTGGATATAAGTATGCTTATGATAATAATTACGATATAGCTGTACAATTTGATGGTGATGGGCAACATAATATAAAATATGTTGCAAATATAATCAAACCAATTGAAGAAGGACAAGTTAATATGGTAATAGGGTCTAGATTTATAGAAAATATAGAGACATTTAGATCTAGTACTGCTAGAAGAGCTGGTATAAAATTAATTTCCTTTTTTATCAAACTAGTGACTGGTAAAAAAATATATGATACTACTTCCGGTATGAGGGCTGTAGATAAAAAATTAATTAGTGAGTTTGCTAATAGTTATCCTGTTGAATATCCGGAACCAGTATCAACAACACTAATGTTAAAAAAGGGATATATTATATCTGAAGTTTCAGTAGAAATGAACGAAAGGGAATGTGGTGTTTCTAGTATTAGAACATGGAAAAACATTTATTATATGATCAATGTAATATTGTCAATTTTGGTAGTCGGAGTAGGGAGGAAAAAATAATGAATTATGAGTTACTTTTAAGTTCAATAGTGTTTCTATTATGTTTAACTATATTTATACTTCATCTTGTAAAGAAGAGAAGAATTTCTGTTAAATATTCCCTTGTTTGGCTATTTCCATGCTTTATACTAATTATATTCACTTTAGTTCCAGGATTAATGAATATGATTTCTAATTTTCTTGGTTTTCAAACTGCTTCAAATATGATATTAACTGCATTAATTGGGTTTCTTATGATAATTACTATTGCTTTAACGGTAATAGTTTCTAATCAAAAGGATAAAATCAGATTACTTATTCAAGAAGTTTCAATACTAAAAAGCGAAAAAAAATAGGAGTTGTCAACATGAAAAATATTTTTATAATTGGTAGTCAAGGTTATAATAAAAATTATGGTGGTTGGGAAACATTTGTTAAAAATTTATGTGATTTTTATGATAAATCAAAAGCTAATTTATATGTTAGTGAATTAACTTTTAATAAAGAAGATAAAAATTACCAAAAAAACGGAGTTAACTGTTTACCTATATATACTAAAAAAATAGGCAATGCAACAATGTTTTTAAATGCATTATTAGCTTTTAAATATGTTAAAAAGTATATAAAAACTAATAATATAGAAAATCCAATAATTTATATATTAGGTTTAAGATTAGGACCTGTTTTAGGTTTTTCTAGACCGTATTTGAAAAAAAATAAGATAAAAGTATATGTTAATCCAGATGGCTTAGAATGGAAAAGGTCAAAATGGAATAAATTCATTAAATTTTGTTTTAAATATTCTGAGAAAACTATGACCAGACATTGTGATGGAATTATATGTGATTCAAAAGGGATTAAAACTTATTTAGAAGATGAATATCCTGATAATAAAGTTCCTAAAACTTTTATAGCTTATGGGACTAAAATAGTAAATTTAAATAATGTAGATGAAAAAAGTATCCTAAATGAATACTTATTAAAAAAGAATGATTATTATTTAGTTGTTGGTAGATGTGTTCCAGAAAATAATTTTGAATTAATTATAAAAGAATTTATGAATTCAAAGACAAATAAAAAGCTTATAATCATTTCTAACATTCAAGGCAATAAATATTATGAAGATTTAAAGTCTATTACTAATTCAGATTCTGATTCAAGAATACATATCTTACCAGGTATATATGATGAAATTAAACTTAGTGTAATAAGAAAAAATGCATTTGCATATATTCATGGTCATTCAGTTGGTGGGACAAATCCTTCATTACTAGAAGCACTTAGTTTAACAGAATTAAATATATTATATGATGTTAATTTTAATCATCAAGTAGGCTTAAATAGCTGTTTATATTTTTATAAAGAAAATTCTTTAACTAAGATAATAAATAAAGTAGAATACTTAAAATCAATAAGAAAAGAAAAAGGTAAGTTAGCTAAAAAGAGAATAAAGGATGAATATACATGGGAATATATAATTAATAAATATGAGAAAGTATTTAAATAATTAGGAGGATTTATGAAGAATAGAATAAAAGTAATTATGAGTTTAACTTCTATAATTATCATGTATTTTATTTTTTTTTTAGTTATAAAATATATAAGTATTGTTAGTTTTTCTTATGATTTATTATTAATTTCTTCTTTTGTTATTATATTTATAGCCTTACATCTTGTTATTGATATAAAAAAGATTTATGAATTTATGTATAGATATCGTTATGTTATTGGAATTATTATATTATCTTATATTACTATTTTAGGATATAATGGTTCATCGATTGCATTTTGGAATAGAATTGTCCAACCTAATACTGATAATTATGATGTAGTATTGGGTATAGCAAGAGGAATTAGAAGTGATGAATGGCTAGTAAATACGCCAAGCTTAATATCACAAGCTTATAATGGCTTTTCTAGTACTAATAGTACTCTAATGGGCATTAGTTCTAATGTTACACTATATCCATCACTTCCGGCCTTTGATCTATCAATTATTTGTAATATATTCAATTTGCCTTTTCTAATATTACCTCTTAAGAATGCATTTGCACTTATGTGGTTTGGAAAACTATTTGTAATTTTCTTTGCATGGTTTGAACTCTTTATGATTATTACAAAAAAGAAAAGGATTAATTCACTTCTTGGAACTGTATTAATTACCTTTTCCGCAGCCAATATGTGGTGGTACTGCAATAATTTATTAGCATACGGTCCACTCGCTATTTTAACTATACATTATTTTATTAATTGTAATAAAGTAATTCATAAATTAATCTTATCGGTATTACTATCAATAGTTGGACTAAATTATATATTTGTTTTATATCCAGCATGGCAAGTTACATTTGGATATGTATTTCTTTGTTTTGTTATATGGATATTAATAGAAAATAAGTCTAAATTAAAATGGAGCGATTTACTATATTTATTATTATCCATTATTATTATTGTTGCAATAACAATAATTGTATTTAATAATTCTATAGATATATTTGATGTTGTTACTAATACTGTATATCCAGGAAAGAGGCTTTCAACTGGGGGATATGGTTATCACTTATTATTTAATTATTTTGCAAGCATATTTTTTCCAATTATAAGTTATCCTAATCCATCTGAAATGAGTAATTTTTTATCTTTCTATCCAATACCAATATTTATGTCAATTTATTATATTATTGTAAAGAAAAATAAGGATTTATTTTTAATTGTATTTAGTATTTGTGCAATATTATTATCATTATGGAATTATATAGAGTTACCAGATGTATTAGCTAAAATTTCGCTTATATCATTTTCTATACCAGAGAGGTCAAATATAGTGGTTGGTTTTATTTGTGTTCTTTTAGTAATAAGATTAATGAGTTTACATGAAGATAAGGAAATATTAAAGTTAAAAAAAATAAATGCTGCTATTATCTCATCAATCTTTACCATTATATTAACTGTTTATATTTGTTATCAAATATTAAGTAATTATTTAAATACAGGTATGATTATTGTATCACTTATTATTTTTATCCCATTAATGTCATTAATTATAGTTAATAATAAAAAAACAAACAAATATTTAGCAGTGATACTTATAATTTTATCATTGTATATAGGTGGTACGGTAA
>Ga0265294_10004162_pt1 | contig 18163 bp, 11 predicted proteins | sample MunlanPumphouse3_FD_192504 | JGI IMG/M metagenome (GOLD analysis project Ga0265294, IMG submission 192504) | Groundwater microbial communities from a municipal landfill in Southern Ontario, Canada - Pumphouse #3 | ecosystem: Environmental > Aquatic > Deep subsurface > Groundwater | place...
GAAGTGACAGAGGATCCCAATGTTTATATGATCCAGCTCGATCTCTTGGGTGGTGAATCCTATGATTTCAAGTTTAGGATTAACAGTGACTGGGAAAACTCCGAGTTTCCGAATGGAGGTCCGAACCGTGTACTTATTCCTAAGGAGGGTGATCAGGTAGTTAATCTAGCCTATAATACGATGGTTGAATTCACGGTAGATATGACGAAAGCCGTGGATGCTGGTCAGTTTGATGCTGAGAGTGATTACATTGATTTTGCTGGAACACCTACTGACTGGGGTGGTTCAGATCATTTGACCTTGGTTGACGGTAATGTTTATAAAATCTTGGTTTCCAATGTGAAGCCTGGAGAGGTACTGGAATATAAGTTTAGGATTAATGGGAATTGGGAAACCGGTGAGTATCCGGGTGGAGGTCCGAACCGGACCTACGAGGTTGAGTATGGTTATCAGGTAGTTCATCATTTTTATGATGTACCCGCTGGTGTCCAGATCGATCCGTTAGCTCAGGTTTCTTTCTATCCGAATCCCGCTTCAGACAAGATTATGGTTACCAATGCAGGATCTGTTGAGAGGATTGTGATAACCAATATGTTGGGTCAGAATCTGAAGACTGTTCCGGTGACTTCTACTCAGATGGAGCTTCAGACCGGCCAGCTTCAGAAAGGCATTTATTTCATTAATTTTATTTCGCGCGACGGTTCTCAGAGGACCGAGAAGCTACTTGTCCGATAGTTTTAAGTTTTACCGAAAAGCCCGGTGATGAGCCGGGCTTTTTACTAACCATCAACCCATGAAGTTACGTCATTTATCCTCTTTGTTTCTGCTATTAATGTTGACCACTTTTCTGCGGTTGAATGGTCAGGTTATTGTTTGCGATCCCCCATTTCCGACTGATCAGGATTCGGTAAGGATTGTGTTTAATGCAGCCGAGGGAAGTCGGGGGTTAAAAGGGTACACTGATCCAATCTGGGCGCATACTGGGGTGATCACGACTCAGAGCACCTCGGGAACCGATTGGCGCTACGTCATTGCCGGATGGAGCACCAACACTGAAAAAGCGCGTCTGACGCCTTTGGGTAATGATTTATGGGAATTCAAGATTGGGCCAGACATCCGATCTTTTTACAATGTTCCGGCATCGGTTGGGATTCTGAAAATCGCTTTTGTTTTTCGAAATGCTGATGGTTCCCGAACCGGGAAAAATCAGGATGGTTCAGATATTTTTCAGCTGCTCTATGAGTCTGGTTTGAATCTGATATTACGGGAGCCGATATCCTCTTTTCTGGTTGTTGATCCTGGGGTGGAGATTCCGGTTGAAGCTGTCTCCAGCGGTTCCGATTCTATTGTATTGGCACGGGATGGAATCAGATTGACAGGAACGGAATCAAATGAATTGATTTACAATATCATAGCTGAGGATTCCGGATTGCATGATGTAATGTTAACAGCTTGGGCAGAAGGAGAGTCTGTACGGGACAGCTTTCAATACTTTGTTCGATCGGGGGATTTTTACCGGGAGTTGCCGGATGGTGTAGTGGATGGTATTAATTATCCAGATGATCAGAGTGCTATTTTGGTACTTTTTGCTCCGGGGAAAGAGCATGTGTTTTTGATTGGTGACTTCAATGACTGGCAAGTTGATCCAGATTATCTGATGTATAAAACACCTAACAATGAACGATTTTGGATCGAAATAGAAAATCTGGAACCCAGGAAAGAGTATATATTTCAGTATTTGGTTGATGGAGAGTTAAGGATTGCTGATCCGTACACCACAAAGACTTCGGATCCTTGGAGTGACAGTCAGATTAGTTCGATGGTATATCCGGATCTAATTTCTTATCCGACGGGTAAGACCACGGAGATTGCGTCTGTGTTGCAGACAGCCAAGCCAGTTTATCAGTGGCAGGTGAATGATTTTCAGAAGCCAGATCAGTCCAATTTGGTGATATATGAGTTACTCGTCAGGGATTTCACGCAATGCCACACTTTTGCCTGTATGCTTGACACGCTGGATTATTTGGAGCGACTGGGTATTAATGCGATTGAGCTGATGCCGGTATCGGAATTTGAGAACAATGACAGTTGGGGATACAATCCCTCCTTTTATTTTGCGCCAGACAAATATTATGGTCCGGCTGATGATCTCAAGGCCTTCATTGATGCGTGTCATGCCCGGGGTATTGCGGTGATTTTGGATATGGTTCTCAACCATTCGTATGGTCAGTCGCCTTTAGTCAGGCTTTATTGGGACAGTGAGAATGAGCGGCCCTCTGTTGATAATCCCTGGTACAATGTACAATCGCCTAATTCTGTTTTCAGTTGGGGATATGATTTTAACCATGAGAGTATTCACACGGAGCGTTTTGTTGATCGGGTGAATGCGTATTGGCTTGAGGAGTTTCGTTTTGATGGTTTTCGGTTTGATTTTACCAAAGGGTTTACGAACACGCCTGGTGATGGTGGGGCTTATGATGCCAGTCGGATTCAGATTTTGAAGCGGATGTATGATCAGATCAGGGAGGTTAGTGGTGATGCGTATGTGATTTTGGAGCATTTTGCTGATAATCGGGAAGAGCGCGAGTTGAGCAGTTACGGGATGTTGATTTGGGGGAATGTCAACTATAACTATCGGAAGGCCAGTTCCAGTTTTTTCTTAGAGGGCAAGTCGGATTTTTCGAGTATTTCCTGGATGAAGCGTGGTTGGACTGTTCCACATTTAGTTGGTTATATGGAGAGTCATGATGAAGAGAGGTTGATGTATGAGTGTTATTACTGGGGCAACACGACCAATCCGGAATACCGGGTGAAGGACACGACGGTAGCTTTGAGTCGGATGGAGCTTGCGGCCAACTTTTTCATTCCTATTCCGGGGCCGAAGATGATTTGGATGTTTGGTGAGTTGGGATATGATTATTCCATCAATTATAATGGACGGGTTGGTCGCAAGCCGATCAGGTGGGATTATCAGTCTGACTGGCGGCGTGAGAGGGTTTACGAGGTTTATGCTGTTTTGAATCAGTTAAAGCAGGAGCATTTGGTGTTTACCACGGCGGATTACGCTTTGAATTTCTCCGACACCGTCAAGCGTATTAGTCTGAATCACAGCACGATGAATGTTACTATACTTGGAAATTTTGGAACTTATCCATCGATGGGTGATCCTGAATTTCAGCACACGGGTTGGTGGTATGAGTTATGGACTGGTGATTCTTTGGAGGTGATTGATACTCGTTCGAAGATTATATTGATGCCGGGGGAGTATCGGTTTTACACGGACATCAGGTTAGACCGGCCCGACATTATTTCGGGGATTGGGTCGCAAGTTTTGCGCAACAGGACATCTAAAGTTGAGATTTATCCCAATCCAGCCAGTGGCAAGGTGATGGTGAGGACCAGTCTGGCCGGGGGTTTAGTGAGATATCGTCTCTTGGATCTTCAGGGTCGGCAGGTGGGGGGTGGTGATGTGATGCTGGATACGGCTCAGGGTCTTTTCGAGGTGGATTTAAGTGGATTGCAGCCTGGGATTTATTTAATTGAGGTAGCAGGAGCCAGATCTGGTGGTGTGGGGAAGGTTATGGTGAGGTAGCATCACTTTTGGCACATTTCTCTACTTTCTTTTTCTTTTGATAGACCTGACAGGTCTTAAACCTGTCAGGTCTTTTCCTTTTTGGTGGTTTTTGTGCATCTAAATGGTAATTAATAAATTTCTAAAAAGGAGACTACCATGAATTCGTTTGGACCACTTGAATATGGCCAGGTTTATCACATTTTTAACCGGGGTGTTAACAAAATGGATATTTTTCGGACCTCGGCAAACTATCAATATTTTCTTCATCAGTACAATAATTATATTGATCCAGTGGTAGATACCTTTGCCTGGTGTTTGCTGAAAAACCATTTTCATCTTCTTGTTAGGGTAAAAACTCTTGATGAGATATTTAAAAACCTGTCAGGTACTTACCAACCTGACAGGTTACAACGGGTTACTCCATCAAGGCAATTTTCCCATTTCTTTAATGCTTATGCCAAGGCGTTTAATAAACAGGAGGAAAGATCGGGTGCCCTTTTTGAGCGACCATTTCAGCGAAAGATAGTTGATAATGAAGCCTATTATCGTCAACTGGTGATATACATCCATCAAAATCCTGTCCATCATAAACTGATTGATTCTGCCGATGATTATCCATGGACTTCATTCCCTTGCTTTTTAAATATGGAACCTACAAGAGTGGCCAAAGAGAGGGTTCTGAGTTGGTTTGACTCGATTAATTCTTTCAAGAAGCTTCACAAAAGGGAGCTTGCTGATCAAAGTCTAATGCGATATCTGATGGATATCTAGAGGGAAAATAGACCTGTCAGGTCTAAAACCTGACAGGTCTATTTTTTTGTAACTTTGAAATATTTCCAATTTTTAACCTCTTTACTCATGATCACCCCTTTCGCCTCCGCCATCCTCCAAGGCCTCCCCAGCGACTTGCCACCTTACCTACCTTTCGACCCTGAAGTCAACCACGCACCTGTCAGGAAAGATATCCTGACCAAACAGGAAAAAGCCCTGGCCCTGAGAAATGCACTCCGATACTTCCCAAATCATCAACATGAAACCCTCGCCCCCGAATTCCTCCAGGAACTTCTCACCTACGGACGAATTTATATGTACCGATACCGCCCTCAGTACGAAATGAAAGCCCGACCTATCAGCGAATACCCGCACAAATCCAAACAGGCGGCCGCTATTATGCTGATGATCACCAATAACCTCGACCCCCGCGTTGCTCAACACCCCCACGAACTTATCACCTACGGCGGTAATGGCGCCGTCTTTCAAAACTGGGCCCAATACCTCATTACGATGAAGTACCTGGCCGAAATGACCGATAACCAAACCCTGGTCCTCTACTCCGGACACCCCCTCGGCCTCTTCCCTTCCCACCCCGAAGCACCACGCGTTGTGGTCTCGAACGGAATGGTAATCCCGAATTACTCAGCTCAGGACGACTGGGAACGCCTCAACGCCCTCGGTGTATCACAGTATGGCCAAATGACAGCCGGATCATTTATGTATATCGGCCCACAAGGTATCGTCCACGGAACAACCATCACCGTCCTGAATGCCGGTAGAATGAAAAGCAAAAACCCATCCGAAACCCTTGCAGGTAAAGTATTTGTTACATCCGGTCTCGGAGGGATGTCAGGCGCCCAACCAAAAGCTACCGTCATCGCCGGCGGTGTATGCCTGGTGGCTGAAATCAACCCTAAAGCTACCCAAACCCGATATTCCCAAGGATGGGTCGACGAAGTCTATCATGACCTCGATAAACTCCTTATTCGAACGGACCATGCCCGGAAACAGAAAGAGGCCGTCTCCCTTGCATACCAAGGAAATGCCGTCGACCTGTGGGAAAAATTGGCCACCGAAAACTTTGAAATCGACCTGGGATCCGACCAAACCTCTCTCCATAACCCCTGGGCCGGCGGCTACTACCCTGCCGGAATCCCCTTCGATGAGGCTAATAACCTCATTCGTAAACAACCCGAACAGTTCAAGGATCTGGTTAGAGATTCTCTCCGACGCCAAGTGAACGCTATTAACCAAATGAGCTCCCATGGAATGTATTTCTGGGATTATGGTAATGCCTTCCTGCTCGAGTCAGGACGCGCTCATGCTGACGTCTTTAATCCTGATGGATCCTATCGCTATCCTTCTTATGTCCAGGATATTATGGGGCCACTATTCTTCGACTACGGCTTCGGCCCGTTCCGTTGGGTCTGTACTTCTAATAACTCAGCCGATTTGAAAACTACCGACCGGATAGCTGAAGAGGTGCTGACCAACCTGCTAGCTGCTTCCAACCCGGAAACCAGAAGACAAATGGAAGATAACCTCCACTGGATCAAACAAGCAGGCCAAAATAACCTCGTGGTCGGATCCCAAGCCCGTATCCTATACGCCGATGCTCTAGGTCGGATTAAAATCGCCGAAGCATTTAACCAAGCTATCGCTCATGGCGAAATTTCTGCACCGATTGTCCTCGGACGCGATCACCACGACGTCTCGGGAACTGATTCACCATTCCGCGAAACTTCCAATATCTACGATGGATCCTCCTTTACCGCCGATATGGCCGTCCAAAATGTTATCGGAGATGCCTTCCGCGGTGCTACCTGGGTCTCCATCCATAACGGAGGCGGAGTCGGCTGGGGTGAGGTTATTAATGGTGGCTTCGGATTGGTTCTCGATGGATCCGAACAAGCAGCCCGACGACTGAAATCAATGCTGTACTGGGATGTTAATAATGGAATCGCCCGACGTAGCTGGGCCCGTAACCCTGGAGCTGTTAGTACAATCCAAAAGGCTATGGAACAAAATCCGCAGCTGAAAGTAACTGTCCCAACTATCGCTACCGATGAGATTATTAACCAAACTCTGGAAGAATTTTTGTAATTTTATCTATGTAGGATTAACTCTTCTGCTATGAAAGCCTTAAAACCACTCATCGCTTCTGTTCTTTTACTTCTTCCTGCCCTCTTTCAAGGCTGTGAACCCGTGGAAGGAGATCCAAATCTGGCTGGAGCCTGGAACTGCAAGGAAACTAGCCAGATCTTTATGAAGCGGGCTAACCTGACCAGCACGTTTACCGTGACCTTCGTCAGAGATGCCGTCAATACAAACCAGTACCATATCAAAAATTTCTACCGACTGGGAGATCAGGTTACAGTCACCGTCCTTAAAGATGGTTATACCATCACTATCCCAAAACAAAGCGTTGATGGCTTCTTGTTCGAAGGATCAGGTTCCCTGAATGATGACTATACCCTGATCAATATGACCTATACAGCTGATGATGGCGGCGGACAGGTGGATCATGTTGCCGCTGAAATGAGTAGATGAAAGAGTTATTGTCGGGCTTAATTAGATAATGATCAGATGATCAAATTATCAAATTATCAAATTATCAAATTATCAGATATCTATAATCTCTCAACCAGAACTACAGCATAGGCAGTTACCCCTTCGCCAGTCCCCGTATAACCCATCTTTTCCGAAGTGGTGGCTTTAATGGATACCTGCTCCACCATAATACCCATCACACTCGCTAACACGTTCCGCATCTCTTCAATGCGCCCGGCTAGTTTCGGCTTCTCCAAACAAATCGTTGAATCGATGTTAACAACCCGCCAGCCTCTATCGTTTAGGAGCTGAATGGTCCGAGTTAACAGGATCTTGCTGTCAATGTCCTTATAGACAGGCGATGTGTCGGGAAAGTGCTGGCCGATATCCCCTAATGCAAGAGATCCTAATAAGGCATCACAGATGGCGTGAATCAACACGTCACCATCCGAATGCCCCAAGGTGCCTCTTTCAAATGGAATCGCTATCCCTCCAAGAGTGAGACTCCGACCTTCAACCAGCCGGTGTACATCGTATCCAAATCCAATTCGAAACATTTTGTGACTAGCGTCTCTCTCCCTTCAGCCCGGCAAAGTCAAAGAGCAGACTAAACCGTAACGTGTTGGCTAGCGGATGATTCTGGTAAATGGGAACCAAATAGGCGAAGTCTAATCCAAAGACATTAAGCCTGAGCCCAATACCAACTGTGAAGTATTTTCGGTTACCCTTGGTCGAATGCTCATGAAAGTATCCCCCACGAATGGCAAACTGCTTGGCATACCAGTATTCCAAACCAGCCGAGTAGGTGATCTCATTCAACTCTTCAATCATCCCGCCAGGAGCATCATAGAACGAACGGAACATCCCGACCGGAACGGAAACGTTGGGGTTGTACCCAGCCCGAATAACCGGGTTTCCCTCAAGATCTGCAGTATCACTAAGAGGATAGTATTCAGGCGGAGTCGGAATCATGAGCTTATTTAAATCGAGAGCCAGGGTGAGACTGTTATAATCGTCAAAGTCAATCGTAAAGGCAGTTCCAAGCCTTAAATTGATCGGAATAAAGTCCTTGTCCGACCCTTTGGTGTAACCCATTTTCGATCCAATGTTGGAAATGTTGGCTCCGAAAGCAATGGTTCCGTCGTAATCACCTAATATCAAATCACTATTGCGATAATAGAAGGAAACATCAGAGGAATAAGCCATCCCGGGAGTGGATTCAACACCCCCTACAAATTGCCCACCTGTCAGGTTTGAGTAAATGAAACGAAAAGCCAAACTGCCCGAAAACCGATCCGAAAAGGCCCTCGCATACGCAGCATCAAAAGTAAATTCATTTGGATTATAATTGCCCGTCGGATTGCCAACAATATCCGTGAAAGCAATGTCCCCTAAAGCGAAGTAACGAAGAGAAAATCCAATGACCTGCTCGTTGTCAATACGCTTATAACCAGATAAATAAGCTAGATTGATGTCCTTAATCAGCTTCCTTAACCACGGAGTATACGAGATCGAAATCCCCATATCATTCGGAGCAAAGGCATATTTGGCCGGATTCCAATGCATGGAATTGGCATCTGGAGATAAAGCAACCCCAACATCCCCCATGCCACCAGATCTTGAATCCGGGGCAATGGTTAAAAAGGGAACAGCAGAGGTTACCGTATTGATCTTTCCGGATAACTCGTCAGTGGAAATTTGAGCGCTGGCTGTCCATGTTAATAACATGCTGATTAGGAGTGTAATGCCAGACTTAAGGATTACCTTCATCTATATAATTATTTTGCCGACAAATATACTGATTATTCCATGTAGGCTGTTAGTCTATTCTCAAAAACAGGATTTTCAGTATTTTATTGCGGATTGATTGGACATTATTTCAGGATCACCAGCTTCTGAAAAGCCTCCTTGGATTTTCCATCAGCAGTCCTGATCCGAACCCGATAAAAATAGGTTCCCCGACCAATGGGATCCCCAAAGTCGTCCAGCCCATCCCAGGAAATTGGCCCGACACGGTAGGATCCTGCCCCAACCTGAGTTTGGTTAGCCTGAATATATTCAAAACTCTTGACCAACTTGCCACTGATGGTGTACACTTGCAGCAAAACCTCCATGTCCTGATGCCCCTGATTATGCTCAAAATAGAAGTCAGTATGGGTGGTGAACGGATTGGGGTAGTTTAATACATGCTCAATTACGACTTCCTCTGAACTTACCACACTAAAACTGAGCTCTGCTTCCGATGAGTTGTTGACGATGTCCCACACTTTTACCTTAATGGTATGGTCGCCAGGTTCCAATTGACTGAGCGGATACCGAATGGTCCCTGAACGATAGTCGTCTAAATCGGATTCGTAGTAATCGTTCAACACTAGAGCATTTTGCTGATTCCCATTGAGGATAGCCGTGATATCATGCCCTATCCCGTTACCAGTCGTGTTTATTCCACTTTCATCCTTCACTCGGATTAAAAGAATTGGATCTTCATTGGTAATCCCTCCGCTAACAAATGACGAGTCATTCATGAAAATGTCAAGCTCTGGCCCTTGACGATCATTTATCTCTTCTCCGCTCGATTCTCCGAAAAGAACCGTCTGATTTACTCCTGATGCATCGCGTTGATCATCAGAAGCATAGAAGGAGAATTTGCCTGAACCAACTTGATAGGCCATGTCCTTCGGAACAATGAATGAAAAGGTGAACTCTCCATTCGTAACGCTCGCTTTCCCTTTAAAGAGAATACTGTTCTGAACCTGAAACTCCATGACCGGCCCACCATCGTTGGCCAGATTATTCATCGTCATCTCTTTATCGTAAATGGTTGGGACGACCTGACCATTAAAGTCGATCAATTTATTGCCTTGTAAATCAGTAATATGTCCTTGAACTGTTGCTGCTGATAATGCCTTCAGCGTGTCACTGAAGACCTCGAGGGATTTTCCATTGATATCAGTCATTTCAACCCGGTAATCCGGATAGCTCAATCGAAGTGCGGGATCGCCCAAAAGAGTGAAACTTAGTTTGTTAATTTCTTCTCCAATGGCATTTTTGGTGAGCCGCATAATATCCCCTAAACCATATTTTTCCCCCTGAGTGTCCCGTCCAAAGACATAATTGTAAAACTCCCGGTTGAGATAGTAATTTGGGGCAGAGTAAACTAACCGAGTGGTTGAAAACAGTCCGATCCCGCCACCTTTTGGATTCAAGAGAACCCATTCTCCTGCAGAGATTTCTACGTCATCAAACCGACTAAACTCGCAGGTGGCAGTCATGAATAAGGGCAACCTAACCGAATTGTCCCAGTTTTTGATATCTGAAATGGTCAGGATCTCCTCATGAGCTAGTCCGCGCTCACTGCCATGCCCCAGGTAGTTCATGATCAGTGCTCCTTTCTTCATCCGATTGCCGATTGCGCGGTTAACGTCTGGGTAACGGGCTCCGGCGGGCAGAATGTATTGCTGAAAAGCATCGAGATAGATCTTCTCCAGATTAAATGACGGATGCTTCGACGTAATCAGCCTTGCTAATGCATCAGCATCTCTCATGTGAGAATTGTTGTCTTCATCATCACCAATCATGCAAATCATGTTTCTCCAGTCGCCCATGGCCGACTGAGCATAATAGTTCCTAATCTTATTGATCACTATCGATGCTTCTGAGCTGTTCGAGACGGGCAACCGGCCAATACCGATATCGAGCAGACCCGACTGGATCTGTTCGCCGGTGTCGAGCAGTCCGAAGTAGTCGTCCGTTACATAGGAGGTCGTCGGAAAGAGTGATTCATGGGATTGATAGGTCGGGAGAAGATTGGCAAAATCGGCAGAAGTGTTTTTATTATCGAAGGATCCATCGCCAAAGAAGAGGAAATATCTGAGCCTGGAGGCTGTGCCATCGGTTCGGTCGTAAAACATTTTCAGGAAGTCTCGGATTGCTGTGATGTCTCGTATCCCAGATGAAAACTCGTTATAGACTTCTTCAGGTGTAACCAGAACGGAATTGATACCTTCCATGTCTTGGTGAATCTGGGAAAGCTCCCTGGCATAGTCAGCCAACCCGGGTTGCACCAAGATAATCATATCGGGTGTGGGCATAGCATGCAGGTTCTGGTTGGGTATCAGCCCGACACCCTCGCCAGAATAGTGCGGTATCGGTAGCGTTTCGGAGTTCGGGTCGAAGAGAACATACTCACGGATCTGGGAAACAGAGGCAATAAATTCCGTGGAATTACTCTGATACGTGGTTCTCTGTTGCCTGATTTCGGTTGGTGTTGTGACGTCCCATACCAAGCACTCCGGATTGGTGTTGCTGATCCTGAATCGGCCAGTTCGGCTGGGGCGGGTGCTCCGAGAATCCCGGAATAGTAGCTGATCGCCATTGTAGGCCAACTGACACCGGGTATTCAGCGTCAGATAATCGAGCCACCCTTTAGCAGCCGGGTTGCTGGGCACAAACTGGATGAGTACGGTAAACTGATCTCCTGGTGGGGTAAACTCGCTGTGTGTCAAGGCTGTTGATGCAAAGAGAGCCTCGTAGTTATTCGTGTTCACACCTGGTAATTCTACCGTTGCAAACCGGCTTTCTCCCTGGTATAGGTAAAACTTCGAATCCGGGCTGGAACGGGAAGAACGAGCCCATAGGGCAGATGTAATCTTGACTGGCTCTGTGGGGATCCGATTTGGGAAATGAAATGAGTAGCCGTGGCGCAACAGAACCTCGAAGTGAGTCCAGCACCACTGGCGACCGCTTTTGATCAGATTGATCGAATCAATCTCCCTGTAATCGTATGCATCATAGGAAGTTATATCAACCTGTGGAGTAGTGCCCGGGTTAGATGCCAGTTCGATTTGTTGACCGGGTCCAAGATCCTCTGTTACAAAATAATAGGCTACATCGGAGAATTGGTGAATCTGGTGGACAAATCGGGTTTGGCTTTCCTCATATTTCCAGCTGACCGGCCCTGTGGCGTAAAAAAGAAGATAATCGCCCTGATCCCAGGTGTTATTGGTGCCTTTATTAATATAGAGAGGGCTTTCAAGAAGATCGTCGTACCGATCCTCTGATGAATCATAGGCCAGCTGGGTTCCGCCATTCCCGTAGATTCTGACATGATCGGGATTCTGAATGCCGATAGCTCTCAGATCGGAATAGGTCAACTTGTGAATCCCAGTCTGTTTGATGCTGATTTTGTACCAGGTGCCTGTTGCTAAAACTGAACTCGCAGCGTAAGAACGGCTTTTAAGGTTCCGGGTGGTTGGGGGTGTTTTTGAAGCTGTTGACCTGACTATTGGACGGAAGCTCACTAATCGCTCCAACACCCCAGTGGAAGGATTTTTTCTAAAGGGAACGAAGGAGTACCGGACAAAAGACTGTTTCCGCTCTATCAGAAGATCACTGGTTACCGTGATCTCCCCGGTGAGGGTTTTAATTTCTTCGGGATGGGTCTGATCCTTATCTTCGGGTACCGGCTCGAAAACCAAGCTGCTTAGCGTTACCAAAGGTGCCTGTCCATTGGTGCTGCCGCCCCATGGAAGCCTCTCTGAATAGCGTGGCAAAGTTCCAGCTCCCTCCGGATAGTGCCCGACATCAAAAGTCAAGGCATCCTGCCAATGAATTCTCCTTATATCCTGATCCTGAGCACAGAGCGGCTGCCAGGCTATCTGTGCCAGGAGCAGTATTCTCCAAATTGTCGTATTTATGCGGTATCCAGAATTCATTTTCACAAGGATAAGTGGTGCAAAATAGTCAACTCCACACTAATTCAGAAATTGGCCCGTTATCAGCCAAAACGTCTTCCGTTTGTGGAAATTGTCCTGAAAGATTCGCTCCTTCTGGTTTTTTTCAACAAGGAGGTTGAAAAATAAAACCAGTTTACTAGCGTTAGTTAGAACGTAATAGGTGGATTTTTGATAATTTCCGCCCCAAATGGCGGAGCGGTTGAAGTGATTTTGAGAACTAATAGTAACTTTACCAGTTGATTTTAACTTATTGATCGCTATGAAAATCAGGAAGTTGAGTGTTTTCATAATTGGACTTGCAGGATTGGTAGCCTTGGTGGGATGCCAAAATTCCGGATTGACTTCAGGATCTGGGAAATCCTCTTCCAAAACTGGCTGGAAATACAACGATATCAAAAACGGTGGTTTCGAATATATTGCCAAATTCAAGCAGGCACCGGGACCGGGGCTGGTTTTCGTAGAAGGTGGAACCTTTACGATGGGGCGTGTGGCTGATGATATTCGTTATGATTGGAATAATATCCCCCGGCGAGTTACGGTATCCTCTTTTTATATGGATGAAACCGAGGTGACCAATACGGACTACAGGGAATATCTCTACTGGCTCAACCGGGTTTTTGCAGAGTATCCCCAAATTTACCAGGATGCTTTGCCCGATACCCTGGTATGGCGTAGTGCCTTGTCTTTCAACGAACCGATGGTTGAATACTACTTCCGTCACCCTTCATACAATGATTATCCGGTTGTCGGTGTAAGTTGGTTACAGGCAACCCGTTACTGTGACTGGCGAACTGATCGTGTGAACGAATTGATGCTGATAAAAAACGGTATTTTAGAGCATGACCCAAATCAGCGCGGAGCCAATCATTTTAATACGGAAGCCTATTTGGCTGGGCAGTATGAAGGGGTTGTCAGACAGGACCTTCCCAGTCTTGATCCAAACCAGGACACCCGTAAAGCTAGAATGGAAGATGGGTTTTTCTACCCCAAATATCGTCTCGCAACCGAAGCTGAATGGGAATTTGCTGCTTTAGGCATGACGGCTGACGACGAAATTATTGCCGAGAAACAGATGTACCCGTGGAAGGGTAATTACACCCGTAGTGATGAGCGCCGGACTAAAGGCTTAATGGTAGCCAATTTTGCCCGGGGCAGAGGTGATTATATGGGAGTTTCCGGAGCTCTGAATGATGCTTATGCTTACACATCTCCGGTTAAAGCGTTCCCTCCAAACCAGTTTGGATTGTACGGTATGGCCGGGAATGTTAACGAGTGGGTCCTGGATGTGTACCGGCCTCTCTCTTCGCTGGATGTTAACGATCAAAGCCCCTTTCGCGGCAACATTTTTACCGTACAGGTCCGCGATGCTGATGGTAAACTGGTTGAAAAAGATCAGTTCGGCCGTATTCCCAGAAGAGAAATGACCCCGGAAGAAAATATGAACCGCCTGAACTACCAACGTTCTGATAATCGTAATTATCAGGATGGAGATGTTCAGACGATTATCAAGTATAATGCTGAAAATCAAAATGATTCAACTAGTACTTCCGCGATGTATTATCAGGGTACACCAGAAGATCAAATTGGGATAACCAGCCTGATTACCGATAAATCCCGTGTGTATAAAGGAGGTTCCTGGCGCGATAGAGCCTACTGGCTGATTCCAGGTACCAGACGCTTCCTGGATGAAGAGAAGGCTACCGATGATATTGGATTTAGATGTGCCATGTCACATCTGGGCAGTGATAACGGAAAATAGCGTGAACGCGGAAGCATTTTATCCGTTTTTTCTGCAGAATCCGCAGATTTGTACCGACAGCCGGCAAATAGAACCCGGCTGTCTTTTTTTTGCCCTGCAAGGTGAAAATCATAATGGCAACCTTTATGCGACAGAAGCACTTGAGAAAGGAGCTGTCAGGGCAATTGTCGATGATCCAAATATCCGGTTGAATGACCAAATGGTTTTGGTTGATAATGTGTTAGGGTTTCTTCAATCACTTGCTCTGCACCATAGGAAACAACTGAATATCCCGGTCGTCGCCATCACCGGCTCAAACGGGAAAACCACCACTAAAGAGCTGGTGAAATCAGTCCTCCGGCAGCAATACCACACCATAGCCACTTCCGGAAATCTGAATAATCATATCGGGGTTCCGCTAACGATCCTGAAGGCCGACCAAACTACCGAGATGCTGGTGGTTGAAATGGGGGCAAATCATCCCGGAGAAATTCGTGATTTATGCCACCTGGCACTGCCTACACATGGCTTGATCACCAATATCGGAAAGGCTCATCTTGAAGGCTTTGGATCCCTCGAGGGGGTTAAAAAGGCCAAAGGGGAACTGTTTGAGTTCGTGGCTGCTACAGATGGTGTCTTTTTTTTAAATCATGATGATTACCAGTTAATTGACTTGGTTGATAGCTACCCAACTTGTTCGTACGGGACGAGAGAACCCTGCCAAATCAGAATACGACTAACGCAGTCCATACCAACGTTGAAAGTTTTATGGCTTAATCCCGGAGAATCCGGCCCAATCAGTATTTCATCACACTTGTCGGGTGATTACCATTTATCCAATATTGGTGCGGCAATAGCCGTAGGACATCACTTTGGATTGGATCCGGATAGGGTTGCTACGGGGATAGAATCGTATGTCCCTGATAATATGCGGTCGCAATGGATCGATACAGGACGCAACCGGGTTCTTCTGGATGCCTATAATGCTAATCCCACCAGCATGGAGGCAGCCATCAGGCTGGTGGTTTCGATGGACAGCCAGAATTGTTTACTGATTTTAGGCGATATGTTTGAGTTGGGCACCACCTCCTCCAAGGAGCATTGGGAGCTGCTCTCTCTGATTGACAAGCTTGGACTTGAACAGGTGATGCTGGTAGGTAAGGAATTTGACCGATTTCGGGAGGAATTCCCATTCATGTTTTTCAAAACTTTCGAGCTTCTGCAAGATTTTCTGAAAGATTTCGGTCCAACCGATAGCCTGATCCTTGTTAAAGGATCACGTGGAATGAGAATGGAAAGGGTAGTTCCCTATCTGTGATTTAGGTCGGTAAATTGTCTCTTTCCAAGGATGAAAAAGTCGAGGACAATGCTACGATTGTACCATCCGGGAAACTGGTGCGGAGCGTTGGCTCCAGCGGAATCAGGAGGACCACTCTTAGTCACTGGCTGCCGGTAAAAGTCGCAATGGGCTTTAAAAATGGCAGCGAAAAACCGTGGTTTCCCTTCCAATAGAAATTTTATCGCCGCAATTCCATCAAATATCATTCTAGAAAAGAGTACCCTACGCTTTCTGTGCGAGGGTAGGTTTTTCCGGAGCAGCACAAGATTGTTCCGGAAATTCAGATAGATCTTGCGGGGACTCTCGTTTGGCAGGGTACCTCCTCCCACGTGATAAACGATGGATTCAGGTTCAACCCATATTGTATAACCCATGGCGTGCATTCTCCAGCAGAGGTCAATTTCCTCCATGTGGGCAAAAAAGGAAGCATCGAAAGCACCAGCCTGACGGAAGGCCTCTATTCTAACCATCATACAGGCCCCCGACGCCCAGAAAATCTGACTGCGATCATCGTACTGCCTATTATCGGTTTCTATCTTGTTGAAAACTCGTCCCCTGCAGAACGGAAACCCATATCGGTCGATCCACCCACCCGCTGCTCCGGCATACTCGAACCGCTGACGATTAGCATGTGACCGTATTTTCGGCATCGCGGCACCCACTTCAGGGTTTTCCATGAGGTTAACCAGGGGTTCCAGCCATCCGGGCGTGACTTCGACATCAGAATTGAGCAAAACGGCAAAAGGAGAATCTATTTGCTCGAGTGCCAAGTTGTAACCTCCGGCATAGCCGTGATTTTTACCCAGGTTGATCAGCCTGATATCAGGATGTTCCTGTTCCAGCCACACCAGTGAATCATCCTTGCTCCCATTATCAGCAACCACAATTTCTCCCAGATCTTTTGGCGTACACGATTCTAGAATCGGGATAAACCGTTTAAGAAAGGAGAGACCATTCCAGTTGAGAATGACGATGGAAACTGGCTTCATGGGGTTAAAGGTATATCCTCCCGCTGATATTTCCATCGACGATGCGACCAAAGCCACAAATGAGCATCATCCTGTATGGATTTTTCCAGGCGAGAAACAAAGGTTTTGGTGATATCTTCTTCATCACCGGGATCGCCTGGATTCCATAATGTGTTGAAATTGATCCGATAACGCCCAAAACCCTCTTTCTTTTGGGAAGCATAAATCACGGGCAGTTGAAACCGCCTGGCTAATTTGGCTCCACCGGTGAAAAAGGCAGTTTCCTGGTTTAAAAACCTGGTCCAGAAGTGAATATCTCCAGCTGCCGGTATCTGATCGGAGATGAGAATCAGGGCAAAGGGCGGACCGCCATCCTCAACAGCCGACAGGATGGCGCGAAGGGTCTCTTTCATCGGGACAGCCTTGACTCCAGGTTTTTCCCGCACCCATTTCATCAGATGATCCATGGTAGGATCTGTTTGGGGCTTATAGATCCCCAGAATACGATAACCAGCCTGAACAAGCGGAAGAGGACTCCATTCCCAATTGCCATAGTGCCCCATCATGATGATCAGATTGCTCTTTTTCGCAAGATAGGTTTCCAGCAGTTGGGGATCTTCGTTAACCATACACGCACCCCGCTGGCTTTCTTTCGGCTTGATCCGATTGCCTACGAATAATCCTATTTCCAATACCATCTCTGCCAGATGGTGGTAGTACTGATTTGTGATGTTACGGATCTGTTGATCTTCCAACTCGGGAAAAGAGTTGTGGAGGTTGTTCCGGATGACGCTAACACGATAACGAATAATGTGTTGCAGTAAAAACCTAAGGAATCTGGCTTTCAGAGCGAGGATAGAATAGGGTAGGCAGGCTACTAATCTTAAAAGTACCCTGCCTACCTTTTCTGTTATCCGGGGACTGCTCACCTTCACTATTTTCTAAACAGATCCCCGGCGCGGCCACCCCAATGCTCACCAACTTCCTCGTCTTGGTAGGTCTTCATGTGATCAGTCCGACCGTAGATTTCATATTGCCAGTAAGGGTTGTAGATCTCCCCGCGAGCATCGGAATGGAGCAAAAAGTACTCGGTTCCAACAAAGTGTGGATTGTAAAAGATAAAGCGTTTATTGTTCTGATTACCAAGGTTATAGTATTGCCAGATAATGTATGGAGCAGCAGTAGGCTCGTGCTTGCTCTCTTCAACCTGATCGGGAGCACCATATTTTAGCCAGACCCTGCCCATATCCGTTTCAAACCCATGTTTGATCTTTGTGGCATAAGCACTTTCTACCATCAATATCTGAGATTTGTAATGATTCCATTCAGCCTCCGGGCTCATTTCATTCCTTGTCTTCCAGAAATTGTAAAGGAATTTTTGCATCTGCTCACTTTCGCTAGTCTTGGTTACATTGCGGGCAAACTGAACCTCGAGCATATTGGCTATCGGTACGAGGCTCTGGACATAGAAGCGAAGTGAATCGA
>Ga0265294_10004163_pt1 | contig 18162 bp, 22 predicted proteins | sample MunlanPumphouse3_FD_192504 | JGI IMG/M metagenome (GOLD analysis project Ga0265294, IMG submission 192504) | Groundwater microbial communities from a municipal landfill in Southern Ontario, Canada - Pumphouse #3 | ecosystem: Environmental > Aquatic > Deep subsurface > Groundwater | place...
ATTCTTTCATAACTATTATTTCCTAAAAGGTATGTAAAATCCTTTCCGTGAATGAATAACCAATGAAATAAGACCTTGAATGGTATAATAAAGATATGAGCATTAGCAAAAAAAGACTTTATAGCGTTACGCACAGGCTATATGAGGAATTAAGGAGTAATTCCAATCATGTAATCATACGAAAGCTACATGGTGGTCAGGGTTTATATAATTATCAAACTGAAGATATAGTGGTTGATTATAGAAGAACGATGATATCAACTCTAATTCATGAGTACTTGCACAAATGGTATCCTGATAAATGCGAAACATGGGTACTCGATCAAGAAAGAATAATTATGAATAATTTATCGACTCGGCAAATTAAAAATATTATCTATGAATTCGCAAAAGCCATTCATAAATGATAACTCACCATTCGTTCAATTCTTCGAGCGTATCTTTAATAACTTTCCAATCCGTTTCGCCAACAAATCCGGCTTTGTCTTCGAAGATCAAGTCAAAATAGGGCTTCTTCTCGACGTTTAAGAGGTCAGTTGATTTTACTTCTGGATTTTCGTTTACGTAATCAAATGAGATTCCGTAAGATCCCAACCATGCTAGAATATCATTGATGGAGTCTTTGTGAGAGGATGTCCATAAAACAAGACAAAACTTTTTATTCGCAGACATACGGCACAAAACTTCTTCTGCATAGGGATAAAGCAACCTACCATCGTTATTCCGTGTATAGGTTCCGGGGATAATAACATCATGCAAATCAATAAAAACATACAGATGAGGCCATTTATCCCATCCCCGATTGTTTTTCTTATTAAACGCATTTTTTATTGCATCGCTGAGCATTTGAATCTCCTCTAAATTATCATGGGAATACTATAGCATATTTATAAATATATGCAAGCATTATTTTACCATCCGCTATAAATTAGAAGATCGTTTTCCCAATCAAATGTTTGATAGATATAGACGATATTTAGTACTGAATATTGAATTTTCCAAGAACCAATTACCTGACCATCTCTTTTTTCGTCCGGCTCATCTAAATAGTATGGTACAAGACTATATTTTCCCCGCCCCCATTCTTGCTTCATCCCATGGAAGAAACTCATGATTTCTTCTTTAGGGTTAATTGATGGATCAAGTTTATATTCTAGGTCATTTATGGCGCAAGCGCATTCATAGAGTTTATCCATATATTTAGATGTCCACTCGTGATACTTTCTAATAACTTCACGCAACTGATCCTTCGACATTATCTTGAATTCTGAATCATTATCTTCCTGTGTATCGTAAAAATCAATCAAGTCTTTGCTGAAATCAATATATTTACCGAGTTCGAAAAGTTGTTCGTGAAATGGAGGGCGGTACATGAATTCATTCTCGCCAAATTCCGACTTGAATTGTTCTCTTGTATATGATTTATACTTTTCGTGATCTGCTTTTGAAACTTTCCCCAATCTCAATCTGTAGCCCATAGTTCGCCTCCTATTTCATCCACTTTGGTAAGTTTCCGTCTAATTCTGGTATTAACGATAATCTCTCCATAGAAACATTGTAATATTGTTCCGACATCTCAAACCCTATATAATGTCTGCCCATTTGTTTTGCAACAGCACAAGTGGTTCCAGCCCCCGAGAATGGATCAAAAATTACATCATTTTTATACGTTAATTGGTCAATTAAACGTCTGGGTAGTTCTGTCGGGAACATGGCAGGATGGTTATAATTTTTCATCATAGAAGTTTCCGGCGTGAACTGCCATAATGCCCTCGAATTACGAATAAAATTATCGCCTGTTACAGTAATCTTATCATTATCCCCCTCATGTTTCGTCATCCCCTTAGCAACAACTATTATAAATTCAAATTGTGTTGGGAAAGACGGACATGAGGGACTTTTCCAACTACCCCATGCAGTAGATGCGCCTATTTGGTTTTTATCCCATACAATTGTTGTCATCATTTTATATGGATCGTTTTTTAAGTCCGAAACTTTATCAGATAAGTGAAGCAATCTGTATGTGAAATCAACGTGCGTCGGGATCTGTCCATTAGCGCCATCTCCTATGTTAACGCATAAACGTCCGCCCGTCTTCAATATCCTATTGCAGTGGATAAATAATCCTTCTATCCAATCTAAATATTCATTATAAGGCATATTATCATCGTATGAGTCATATTTATCTTTTTTATGCTTATTAGATCCTAAGTTCACGTTATAAGGCGGTGATGTCACAATAAGATCAATGGAATTAGAGGGGATAGTATCGATCAAATCTTCCCATTTTCCGTGATATATATTGTCATAGATATCTTTAATTTCTTTCATATTTACCTCAGTGATTTCAAACTACAAGCAGGAACATAATAATTTTCTGTTTCCATAATTGTAGTACCAAAAATTTTAGATCCTTGTCTTAAAATCATTTTATCTTTTACTTCTTTGACGAAGGTTTGTTTATCCAAGTATCCAACAATTTCTATTTTAAAGTCGGTTTTTAATAAGACTTGTTTTATAGACTCTTTTTCGCAAATAGAAATCCCTTTAAGAATGTCGTCAATTAGAGGCTTAATTCTACACAAAAATATAGCGTCACAATGATCCCATGTCTTAGACGTTTCCATCAATAATAGATTACTAAAAAATTTAACTGTTCGAACGGCAACAATTCTTTCTTTTCCTGTCTTCTTATGTATGAAAATAAAATCCAATTTATCTCCATTTTCTTGCCCGTCATAGATATTATAATCAACTGGAGATATATTATATATCTTCCCCCATCTTTCATTTGCACATTTATAAATGGCTTCTTCTCCCATTTTACCTTCTATGGTATCTAATAGCATTTCTTCCGATGTTCTATAATGGGAAGAATTGTTCCAATTTTGTTTTTGATTCAGTTTAATTGCCTGATTGTATGAGAAATTAAATAGGTCTTCTATTCTATCATTGACACTATACAATTTCCCTTGGCCAAAAGGAACCTTATCAGCACGATCTAACCAAAAAGATTCATTACTTTTTTGTAACTTTTTTATTTCTTTTTGCATGATTGGCACCGAAATCCCTTAATATATTCTCCCAAAGAGATATTAAGTTTATGCATTTTACTCTTTATATGGTGAGAATTTTGCTTTTTAGGTATGCCGCATATAGAGCAGTTAATAAACTGAGGATACTTTAAAGTATTTTTTGTATATTTTCTTTTTTTCGCTATAGTTAATAAGCTATGAGGAACGTTATTACCTGTAAGTCTTAAGATAATGTTTCCTTGGTCTAATTCTTGCAAGGATTTTTCTGCCAAATCGCAAAAATCTTTATGCATCTCTATTCCGATGTAATTTCTGTCATATCTTTTAGCTTCAACCATAGTTGTTCCAGACCCAGCAAATGGATCTAATACAATATCTCCCTTCTTGGATGTAGTCAATATTAGAGGATCGATTAATTTACGCGGGAATGTCGCCTGATGATCTGTAAAGGCTTCTATGCCAACTTTAACAACATCTCTGTGCGATCCTATATTTTTTGCCTCTTCATAATCAAAATAATATTTTCTAGATTTCACAAAATGAAAAATATATTCATAAACTGGCAAACGTCTATCTTTTGAAAAAGAGGGGATTGGATTTGGTTTTTCCCATATAATCTGATTTCTTAATATCCATCCATCTTCTTGCATCTTTATGGCGACTCTAGAAGGCAACAACAGTAATTGTTTATGTTGAAGATATTTTCCGTCTTGCTTAACTATTTTATGCTCCTTATAGTGGGAATCAGTCTTTCTTTCCCATGTCCCTTTATTTCTGGAGAACCCCTTAGTTCCAAAATAAACATCACCTATATTAAGATAAAATGAACCTTCGTCTTTTAAGATTCTCTTTATTTGTTTCATAAATGGCTGTAAATTATTAACATAATCTAATGGATTTTCCTCTCTACCAAGAGATTCTTTCCCATAAACTCTGCAACCAAAATATGGAGGGCTTGTAATGACCAAATCAACGCAATTATCAGGCATGTCTTCTAATACTTCTAATGAATCTCCACAAATTATTTTATTCGTTATCTGTTTTATGTTTTCCATTTAAAGCTCCAAACTCCCGATTGTGTTTTCTTTATCATCAAGTTCCAATGCCTCTGGAGGAAGTTCAGCAAGATTATCTTCAATGCAGTCCATATATTCTGCATCGTCAATATCTTGTGCTTGACTGAATATTTCCGCCATTAGATCTGATGAAGCCCGATATCTGTCATTTATTCTGTATATAAAACCTGTTAATTTCCCATTAATTACTTTTTTATTAGATATATTTGTAATTTTTTTAATATCCCAAAGCCCCTCTTTAATAATGAAGGAGATTAGAGGAGCGGGTAGAGATGCTGGTTCATCAGATATGGTGATAGTATATTTTGAATGGAGTCCTTTACCTTTTCTGGAAATTAAGACATCATGGGCGTTTAAGCCGCTAATTGTTTTTTTAAGAGCTTCTTCTCTATTCTTTGATTTTGAAACAATCTCGCCCAGTAATTGATAAGACAAGTTTCTGCTTAAACAAATAATAGCAGGATTCGCTATTGGGAATGAAACATTAGCCCTTAGTATAGTCGCATTAGAGAAAACAACGGATTGCCAATTCTTTTTGGTATGTAAGTTATAGATAACGTCTATTTTATCTAGAATCATTTTCCCCTGAGGATGATTAATATTTATATCATTGATTGATTCTACGTGGAGTTTTCTTCGGGCGACATCTGGAGTACTGTTTAAAATTTTCTTTTCGATTTCAGATTTTACTTCAGAATTACCCTTAATAATTTCCACTAATTCAGATGAGCGCATAATTTCATTAAATTTGTGTTTCGGATCTAAAAAGATTCTACTTCCGCCCACGAAAGAACCCAGAAGTCTCATCTCGTAGGCAGCACCTTCTCTGAATGATAATATTACTTGAGATGATTTATCTTTATAAAGTTCATCCCATAGATCAGAAGGCATTTGCGAAATAGAGATTTCCTCTATCGTTTTCCGATGACTTGCTTTCATTTTTCCCTCGATGATTATTGCGCCTTTCTGCTAAGCGCATCTAATTGATCAATAATACCTTTTACCAACTCTCTCTCTCTTGCCGTTTGTACTTTTGAGAGAGCGTCATTGATTATTTGAATAAAATCATTAGTCGGAATTGTGATTAATTCTCCCGAAGATTTCATCTCTCCCAAAATAGAGGCTTGCAATTTAAGTAACCCGTTAAGCCGTCCCATAAGACGTGAAGTTTCTGCGCTCTTCATCTTTTCTATCGTCGCAACGCTTTCATCTTGGGTCGGAGTTACGCTATTAATTCCCATTAAACGCTCCGATATAACGGCAAAACATATAGAAATACGATCCAATGTGGTAAGATTCTGGCTAGAATGACGTTTAATGCGATCTATATATTCTATTTTTTGTAGTTCTCTAATTGCCCTATCATGATGAAATTTCATGTGGTTTTCGAGAACGCCCTTACTAATAGTATCGCCCGTCTTACTTTTGAAAAGATTTATAGCCTCGCCATAATCTTTAGTCTCAAGATATTTCTGTTCAGTTTCTTCTCTGGCCGGGCTTTGACAGATCATACATGTTGGTTCATGTAGAACGAAACTATCATTTAAGTTAACCCCTTGAGATAAAAGCTTATCTATTTGATCATCTGCCCCAATAGTCTTAACAGATTGAGGCTCAATTGCTGTCATGGAATCTTCTGGATTCATTATGCGCTCCTTACTAATATATTACTTGATATATTATACAGTTTTTATTTATCTTTTAAAACTGTTTGAGCAATGTCAGTAAGTAAATATGATAAGGTATTTGGACGACAATCTAAAAGATTTGCCAAGAAGTTGTCGATTTTATCATTCGGAATGGGGTAATTCTTTTCTTTGGCATAGGCCTTTAAAGCTCGAATTACGTCGCTCGCTTCTTTTCTCTTATTTGAAATTACAATCAATTCATGAGCATTATTGATTAATGTTAGAATTGATTTAGCTGTGGATGATATTTCTTTATACGCCATTATAAAACCTTATCAATTGAAACAATTTTATCTGGTTCAATAGATGGGTCTGAATAAATGGCTTCTTCCGCTTTCATCCAAGCTTCCTCGTCTGAAGAGGCTGTAATGATTCGGTTAATATCATAGGAACTCCATAACTTTCCATAGATGTCTTCAAATTGGAAGCTATATTCATGATTTCCATCTAATCCATTATTGGCTTCAACTAGTTGGACATAGCTTTCTGCCGAATCTCTACTAATTCCATCGATGACTAAAAGCTCAACTGCTTCCTCTTCGGAAACCCCGTCTTCAATGTACATAGCTGCTGTAGCCACGATACGATCACGCTCTTCAATTGCAGACTTAGTTTGTAAATGCATCTGCTTATACAGACTTTCCACAAAATCTAGTCTCTGGATCTCCCCTTTAGTTGAACTATTTTTCATATCTTTTTATTCCGCAAACAATATTAGAATCCCTTTTTAGATGGGGACTCCATTGGTCGATCCGTCGTCGGTCGGTCGTAGTTACTTCCACTAAATAGAAGTTATACCGTGCCAATATCGGCTTCCCCATCAGCATCTTCTACATAATTCTGTGCTGATTGAGAAACTTCCTTCTCATCTGAAGGATTTTGTGCAGAATATTTTTCTGAGAGATCTTCTTCTAATAACTCCCAAGATATGTTATAAGTATCTTCATCGTCCTTTGTTATCCATCTACCCCCTTCGAATGCCTTGACTGACATCTTCCCAGACCTAGGAGTATAAATATAATCAATAGCTTCATTGCCTGTCCATGACTTAGATATAATTCGACCTGAAGCGGTATATTTGATGTTACCGCTTTCCCCTTCAAAAGTCATTGATATTTCTTCGCCATCATCTTTAATTTTAGCTTCTGTTATTTTACCAAGACGATAACACTGAATAGTTCTCTTAATGACTTCTTCGGCATTTTTAATTATGTCTGGGATTTCAAGGCCGGAAATATGTTGTAGAGGATCAAATGTCTCCACTTCTCCACCCATATGAATAATACAATTGCCAACTCTACCGATTTGTTTTATTATCTTCTCGGATATCGAACTGTTTAATTCACAACTCTGAAATGCTTCAATGAGTCCATCTCTGATATCATATAACGAAAGTAATAATTTTTCAGAATGGATTACTCTCTTGGGACTATATTCTTTGCCTACTTTCTTTACAGTAGCGACAGCGATATCTCCATTGGATTCAATTTCTGCCGCCGCTGCTGCTATTTGGGAAGGATGAATACCTCCCAAATTCGCTTTTAGTCCATCTGCCAATAGATCGCCAGTAACAACCGGCTCTTTATCCTCCCCTCCACCAATTAAATCAGCTAAGCGTTCTTGTTCTGTTCTTTCTCTCATCTTTGCACCCTTATTCAATAATTTTTGTTGAAAGTTCTTCAATCCCACAATTGGGGCATCCATTTTGCGTCAAAAGTATTGATATAACAAATCCACAACTTTCACATTGTACGACCTCGTTGCCATAGTTCTTGGAATCCTTCAACGTTGCGTTTAAGGCTTCTATGGCTCCCTCATGGATTGGCCTCCCCTTAGGAGTTCTTTTACTAATCACTTGACGTGTAAGAATGTTCTTTGCTTGTTCAATATTCATGGTATATAATATTCCTTTCCTATTATACACATTCCTATGGATATTTTCAACAGATTAGTGTATAATATTCAGTGACATGAGTAAATATTCTTTAAATAAAAAAAGTGGGAAAAATTTTTGCGACGAATTATGGGCAAAATTGGTTCGCCTTGAATTTGAAAATAAATGCCCCATTTGCGAAACACTTGGACTTCCAGTTGAAGAAAACACATTATTGAATGCTCATCATTTAATATCTAGAAGGGTATACAAATATAGATGGGATACAGATAACGGACTATTAGTTTGTCCAAAACATCATGAATTCTGCCTAGAGATTTCTGCACATACTGCTCCATGGGGATTAGAGGCATGGATGAAGGAATATCGCCCAGAACAATACGAAAGATGGGTGATAAATAGAAACGATTTAGAGACAGACGGTAAATATAAATATGAAGAAATATATTATGATTTGGAGAATCTATATAAGGCTAAGACTGGAAATTTTTATATGATTAAACGGATTAATATGTATCTTTTATCCAAAAACAAATCTCAAATCATAATGGCTCGAAAAATGCAAGATAAGAGCGTAGCAGAGCTGGCGAAACAATATGAAGTGTCTGAAGGCGTTATGAAAAAATTTCTAGATGCTTAAACTTCTAGATCAGTGATGGTGCTAGAAAATATTTTAGATGAATAATTACCAATCTCGTTATCTGTCCATCCATTATGATTATGCCCATCGGGATCATCTTTGCTGAAGTCTCCCGCAACTTCTATCTCTAAAATTTCCTGAGAGTCTCCATCGGTTAAATTATTGATAATTCTAACTGCTTCAATTCTAAATATCCCATCACGGTATCTAATCGGAAGATTCTTAGATAGATTGTTTATAATTTCTAAGTCAACAGTTTTATAATCTTCCCATAGAACAAGTTTTATATTAACCGTTTCCAAGTTATTATCTTTTGCCAGAAATTTAGAATCCTTTTCGTTCAAAAAAGACAGATCATACGCAAAATTATTCATGTTATTCTCACAGAGATTTGCTTGTCAATGCTGCAACCATTTCCATTACATCTTGTTTAGGATTTTCCCCATAACGAACCTCTTTAAGCTTGTTTAGGGAGAATAAGTATACTTTAAGGCATCGGTTTACGAGACGTTCTTTCATCTCAGGCTCTTTATATTGGTTGAAATGAGGGGCTATGATATTATTTCTTAGAAATTTAGTTGTAAGATCCGCCATAAATTCCATGGGGATAACTTCAGCCCTTGCTTTCTTCTTTGAGGCATCCATCTGCCTCTCTAGCATTCCATATATTTTGTTCATATATTTCATGCGGTCTTCCAATTCTTTAAGCCCCTCGGAAGACTTACGTTTTTCGGTTGGGGTTATAGTTCTTTCATGCCATATGGATGAGGGGAACTTACCCATTTGCATGAGCGCCGTTATAACCTCTGGCCAAGACATACCCTGTTCCCATAACGAAGCGGCTGCTAACTGCCATCTAGCTTTTTTAACCATGATGTCCGCTAAAACATTCTCATTTACACCCATATCTAAGAATTTTTGCATCATTGTAATGGAATCACCATAAGAGCAAGTATCCAACACATTCCCAAATTGATATAATACCGCATCTTTTGCAGACGGGAACGCATTTTCTATGATAAAACTCTCATCAATTTCATTAGGGGCAGTCAATATAAGCTTAGAGATTTCTGTATCTAGCATACTTCTATCTCTTCCCACAATTTGTGAAAGTAAACGAGCGTTCTGATCAGATATCTTTTTTTTAGCTTTTAAGAAACGAGATTGTATAAACTTTACGCAATCTCCGCCTTCCTTTTCTGTAAAAGTCTCGCCGTTATTAATGATCTTATGATATGGATTCTCCTTTATTTCGTTAATCCATCCTGTCCACGTCTTATTGAATGTCTTAGTCTTGGGATCGACTTTGATTTCATTTTCAGAATCCCACAAAATGAATTTTAAGTTTTCAGAAGAAAGTTTAACTAAATCCGATAAGAATGAACGAATCTCTTTCTTATTGGGTATATCTTGAATTATAATGGCCTTCTTAGAGGAAAGAAAATCGCCTTGCCCTGCCGCTGTTCTTATTTCATCGGCAGTATTTGCCCTTGCAGAAAAGTTTAACCACTTATAATATTTATACTTGCGCTTAGCGGCATTGATATTATTCTGAGAAAGTCCACGGTCTCCCAGAATTAAGACTGGAGACGGCATACCCATAATCATTCCTCATCATTCAAATCATACTTAGAACGTTCAACAGACATTACATAGTAGGATGCATTTGGTTGATCGGGGTATATTAATTTAAGACTATCTTTATTTTGACCATCGGGAATCATGAGTTTAATTTCATCCCCCTTCGCAACCTTTAAAATATCCAATAAATGCTTTACATTCCAAACCTTTTTAAATTCTCCTGTTAAATTTGATGGAGAAAGCGTTGCTTTACATGGAGCATGCCCGCATTCAGAAACACCCTTTAACAAAAGTTTGTCCTGAGCAAAGATAAAAAGTATAGCATTTTTATTAACAATAGAGACGGTATTAAGTCGGCTACTTAAGGTTCCTACCGCTATGTTGCATAAATCCGCATACTTCTTGATCAAAAATATATCTAATGGAGGGAATTTTTCTGCCATTGTTTTTTCAGCCGACGCCATTCTGACCATAAACCCCGGTTGGCTAACATAAATTCTATTTTTGGCATCTTCTCTATGGAAAGCGATTGGAGATGTGTTAGATGCCAGCTTACAAACTTGAGCTAATAATTTTGACGAGACAAGAAGGTTACTCTTCCAAGCACCTTTTAGCCCATTTTTCTCCATTTGTTCTTCAGTGATTGTACCATCCATAGTTATTTTATCTGCGTTGGGAAGATGCCAAAGAGCGCATCGGGAGCAATCTGTTGTAAGCATATACATTTTTTCATCTTTATGTTGAAAAGAAATAGAATCAAATAAATGATCGGAGTCTTTCGCCATAGCAGAAAATCCAATATTTTTAACACCCTCTTCCAGCTGTTCGAGCGAAGCAATAAATAATGGCGTTGAAATTATATCAAAATCAACAGAAGGGACTTGATCGGGTGCATAATTATCTAACGTCCATTTTGATCCATTTTTAGAGACATCTTGCGAAACCAACTCAAGAGATCCTATTTTTCTAATAGAAGCTTTAGTGGCCTCGTCAGCATCTCCGCCAGATGCGTTGACTACTTTGGGGTTGTCAAAGTCTTTTGAACGCAACCCGATCATACAATTACCCTGCCGGTTAATCCAATCATATAGCTCCTTAGCAGGAACCATAACTGTACCCTCTTCCTTTAAAACGACATTATCTGTTATAGGTTGAACATATCTAGATGCAACTAATGCGGTGGCTGATTCAAAAATAATTTCATCCTTATTCGCCGTAATTTTAACGGATTTGATAAGAGAAGATAGAGTACTTGTATCAGTTTGAGCTTCATCCGATAGAGAGGCAAATGCGCCCCGTTCCAAAGCCTTTAGCAAAATATCTTGTGTCATTGTTACTTTCATTGATTCTCCTTCGACGGTTAATAATTTCAGAGATATTATACAGAATTTAAATAATAAATAATGGTATGTCTTCTATTTTTCCGCTTTCTTTTAATTTTTGTGCCTTGGTTCTAATTCTAACTAAAGCATTATCTATTGATTTAGTAGGTCGTTTTTGCCTTGTTTTGCTTGATAGATCATCGGCTATCTCATTATATGATGAACTTGCTAAATATTCATATAATACTTTCCTTTCAAAAGAGGACAGCATTTTGCAAAGATTATCAAGAGTCACATGATAAGCTTCTTTCGATTCTGTTACCTTGTCTATAGGTTCGCTACCATCTGGTATTATATTCGCAAAAGTTTGGGAATCCCCGTCATATGGGTTCGGGCTGCTATCTAATGATACCGCTTGATTTATAGATTGGTCTTTCAGTCTTGTTTTTGATGCGTTTAGAATAGTAATAAGATGCCTTCTAATGCACATTTTTGAAAAGTTTAAAAAGCTCATGCCACGCCCCTTCCTAAACCCCGGAATAGCTTTAAATCTTAAGGCTATTAATGCCTCCTGATATATGTCTACTGTTTGCAACCCTTTAATATATGGGAATTGCTTTAGCGCAACATTAATTAGAAAACCATGCATATAGAGATGTATTTTGCTGAATAATATTTGGTTCTCAAGATGTTCTTCCGGATTATTCCGCATCCATATCGCCATCTTATCCAATTGTTTTTGAACTTGCTTAGGCGTACCTATAAGCGGGTCTCTAACCTTGGGAAGCCTAAAAAGAATATCTTCAACTTCAGAAGATTTATAATTGCTTTCTTTTTCTACGCCATCTTCGGGTTCTTCAGTCTCTTCGACTTCCTTTTCAACTTCTTTTTCAATTATAGGCTGTTCGTCATAATTATCGTTAGCTATAAACTTATTTTTCTCTAACTTTTTCCTAGCCATTCCTTAATGATCTCCCTGTTTTGCAGGGGATTGGAATGTCGATGTAAAATGTGTATCTATTTTCTCAACAATGCTGTGCAATGCAATAGGGTTGATTCCAAAACCCAACGTTCATTAATACTAAACTCTAACTCTTTTCGCAACGTAGAAAATTGCTTAGCCATCTTATCTAGCTGACCTAATTTAACGGGTTCTCCATTCTTTTTGAGCAATTCTATTTCCTGCTCCGGCAAATCAAGCCACGAACAATTCCCATTGTTAGCTTTCAGCAACATAATATTCCTAAAAGCCTCTGAAATTTCAAATGCTATTTCTTTGGCATCAACATTGGACATTACCAAGTCATTCACTTGATCCATGATTAGAGGTATATTACTGTTTACCATTGATTCTACTATTAGATAGACAATTTGCTTATCAGCTATGCCAAAATATTTTTGGGCGTGTTTACCATTTATCTCTTTTTGACCAGCCAACGTTGCAATTTGTTCAAGGGCAACAACGGCATCACGCATACTACCTCGGCTCTTTTGTGCGAGTACAAAAAGAGCTTCATCGGTTATATTAACCTTTTCTTTTTCGCTGATCATACGAAGACGACCAACAATTTCTTTCGATAACAAACGACGGAAATTAAATCGCTGAGATCTTGAAGGTATTGTATCTATTACCTTATCAGGATCTGTTGTGCAAAAAATAAATGTCAAATAAGGAGGCGGATCTTCTGTTATCTTCAATAAAGCAGAAACAGCACTCCCAGTTAGCCTGTGCGCCTCATCAATTATATATACCTTTCTTTTAAGTTGCGTAGGACTCCAACTCGCACCATCTATTAATGCGGAAATATGTTCGACTTTGCCATTGGCGGCACCGTCTAATTCAATAACATCCATTGCCACTTCCGATGGAATAGTTTTGCATGCCAAACATTCGCCGCAAAGTTTTCCATCTTTCACATTTTCGCAATTTAAAAGATTCGCTAAAATTCTAGCGGATGACGTTTTCCCACAGCCCTTTGTACCTACAAAGAAGTAGGAGTTTGCAAACCGATCAATCCTAGACGCTTGCTTTAAGGTCGAAACGACGCTGTTTTGACCAATCAAATCATCTAGCTGAAACGGCCTATATTTTAAATGCCAATCATTTCTTACAGACATGGTTTCTCCATAGTTTTATGTGTTTCTATTATACAACCTTAGTATTATTTCAATAACTAAATTATTATACAATAAGTCATTTAATTGCAATTCGTTTAATTTTACTGTGTATCTCTTCCTCTAGATTTTTGCTATTGACGTTTATAGATTCAATCCCGTTTTTAGAGTCGCCTTCGTCTAAGCTATACGGGATAATTACTCCTTTAATTATATCTTGATCTCTTAAGTCATCAATTAATATAAGATTTTTATCATCTGGTATAGAAGCTAGGACCAGATTAATCCAATAATAATTACTAACATTATATCCTCTTTCCCTTATTTGATCAATGGTTTCTTCTGGGAATCTATCTCCCGGCAAAAGGTGTTTGGCCAATTCAATTGTTTTAGCAGATATAGATGTCCGATAAAATCCTATATTTGAAAATATTTTGCAAACCGACTCTCTCGAACAAGACTCTCCACCCATCAAACCTATAACTATTTTTTTATTCATTGGTCATCGCCCAAGGCATGATCTACGCCCACAAATGCAAGAGTTGATAAAACAGGACCTGATCGTCCAGATATTTCTATAGGCTTAAAGATTACATTAAGCTCGGTTTCTAATGGCCCCGCTGCCAAGCTAATAGTTGTTGGATCAGTGATACTATCCATAAAAGAAAGATCTCGCTCTTTATTGTAAAAAGTCATCGATCCCGTAATCTCTTGCATACCAACCCGTATTTTGGCAGGAGATAATTTCCTTTCTTCGTTAACTCCAGCAGTATAAATTGGTTTACAATTGTTATTTATTGTGAAAGTGAATGAACTTGCGGGAGTTCCTAAGGCATCCAACTTTACATCATCCCATGTAACCAATTTTTCTACTTCTTCGTAAACGGATTCAATAATTTGCTCTACGCATTCAATTGCCATTATATCCACTTGTACATTACATATGTCTCCCGCAGAAACAGAGAATGTGTAGCTATTTATCTTACAAAATGAATAAGTTCTTCCTATTTCATTGCAATCGTACTGAAAGGATAAAATAAAATTACTGCCTGTTCTTGCATAATTAAATAGGGATGCGCCAGATAAGTCTGTAAGCGGGAAAGACATACCTCCTTGAAATGTTTTAACGCCCGGTCTCCATATTATTTTTTGGGCGTTTAATGCGCCTATATCTGCCTTGCCCTGAAAAACTCCGCCATCGACATCAGGAGTAGAATCTCTTAAACCGACGATATGATCATAAAAAAGTGGTTCCTGTTTAGGATTTACGCTAAATTCAGTGCATCTTATTTTTTGGCCATCGATGTCAGCGATGCCCATGTACCCAGCCTTAACATTTCCTATTGCCATAATTATTCCAAATTATTCATTAAATCGTCTGAATCATTTTTTTCGGGGGATTCTGTATATTTGCACTTTGGATACTTCGAGCACCCATAAAAAGAACTTCCGTCTCTCTTATTTTTTCTTTCCAATAGCTCGCCATCCCTTCCTGCCTTTTTACAATCTGGGCATGGCCTTCCTGTTGTTTTGATTATTTTCTTTTGCTTAATGGCAAATTTACCGTCCTCTTTTTCTACATAAATACTTTTACATTTCGGATATGTATCACAAGCGAAGAAGTCTCCAAATTTGCCATGGCGCTTAACAATAAATCCCTTACATCCCTTAGCTTGGCATTTTTCTCCAGTCGTTACATCTGCTTTTCTAGGAGAATTCTTATCCTTTTCACGTGCTTTTTTAATTTCTGATTGGAGAATATCGTATGTATCGCCAATAACTTTCAAATATTCTTTTTTGCCGTCTGCCACAAGGAATAAATCATCTTCCATCGCTGCGGTGAATCCAATATCCATGAAAAAGTCTTTAAAATTATCTTCAAGATAGTTATAAACTTTTAATCCTAGTTCCGTTGCTGCCAAAGCCCCCTTTTTCCCTTTCGGGCTATCCACATAACCCCTTTTTTTAATAGACTCCATAATAGAGGAATATGTTGATGGTCTTCCAACACCTTCAGATTCCATTTTTTTAACCAAACTAGCTTCATTATATCTAGGTGGAGGTTGAGTGGTATGTTTTGTCTTCTTAATATCCTTTAGATCTAATTTTTCTTTAGCTTTAACGCTTGGAAGTTCATTTTCTTTAGTGTTTGAATATTCATAAATTTTTGACCATCCATCAAATTTAACAGTTTGCCCCTTTGCGATGAGCGTTTTACCACAACTAGCCTTAACGGTATAGACGACCGTATCCAAAAGCATTGGCGTCATTTGAGAAGCGATAAAACGACTGCGTATTAAATTATATAATTTATTTTCATCGTTATCGCTTAAATCTTCGCCTTTATCACTACAATGAGTCGGGCGGATACATTCGTGCGCTTCTTGGGCGGTAGATTTAGATTTTTTCTTGTATGTATTGGGCTTTGATGGAAGATAATTTTTGTCCATAGATGACACTATGAAATTCCTAACTTCATCCATTGCTTCTTCGGCTATATTGAAGGAATCTGTGCGGATATAGGTCACTTTCCCCTGTTCATATAAATGCTGAGCTAATGTAGTGGTTTTTTTGACTGGCCACCCAAAAACAGATGTTGCAGCTTGAAGCATAGCTGATGTATCGAAAGGAGGGTAAGGATTATTTGTTTTTTCTTTGCAATCAATATTTTCTATTTTAAATGTTGACTTCTCTAAATTTTTCAAATCTTCTTCTGAAACATCATCTTTTAAATAGCGATTATCCTTATCTTTGGTTTCAACCTTAGCCCAAAAATCTCCCTTTTCACATTGTAACAAAGCATCAATATACCAAAAATCAGTGGGCTTAAATTCTTGAATTTCCTTTTCCCTTTGAGATACAATCTTAAGAGCGATTGACTGTACCCTCCCCGCTGAAGTTCCCGCTCCAACTGTAAACCAAAGTATAGGAGATATTTTATATCCTACTAAACGGTCTAAAATTTGACGGGCATGTTGAGCATGAACCAAGTCCATATCAATGTCACGCTTTTCTTTAATCGCCTTATCAACCGCAGTTTTAGTAATTGAATCAAATGTTACACGTTTACATTTATCTTTGCAACTTTTATTAAATAATTCGTAAATATGCCACGCTATTGCCTCGCCTTCACGATCCGGATCTGTTGCTAGAATAATTTCATCAACCTTAGCGGCCTCTTCTTTCAGTTCTTTAACTACTTTATGTTTATCTGAAGATATCTCAAATGTAGGTTCGAAATTATTTTTAACATCAATATTTAAACCCTTACGTGGTATAGAGCGTATATGCCCTACAGAAGGTAATATTTTATAATCCCCGCCGAGGATTGATCTTAATTTACCGCACTTACTCGGACTCTCTACTATAAATAATGTTTTCATATTTGTTGTTCCCAAATTTTACAGATTTATTATACAACTTTCCTTCATTTTTAGAGGTAGTAACTAATAAAAAGTGGAAATATATAGTGTAATGAATTATAATGGATCAGACAAATATGAGTTAATTTTCGACAATGCTCCTATCGGCATATGGGAGGAGGACTGGAGTGATGTTAAAAAATTACTCGATAAATTGCGCCCTAATATTGATTGTAAAAATTTAATGAGCTACCTGAATGATGACCCTGATTTCGTGCAAGAACTTGTGAAGTCTGTTAAAGTCATACGAGTTAATAAAAAAGTAATAGAAATGTACGAAGCAGATAGCGAAGATGACCTAAAAAAATGTATCGGACTAACATTCTCTAAAAAGAGTCTAGATACATTCAAAGAGGAAATTGTAGCTCTTTACAAGGGAGAACAAAATATAGAAACTGAAGCCGAAACTAAGACTCTCAAGAATAACCCTCTTTACGTTTCAATTCAAATTTCATTACCAACAAAAGAATCCGATTATGATAACGTTATTGTTGTAATGACGGATATGACCCCCGATAAAGTAACGCATAGAAAATATCTGGAAAGCAAAGCTAAATTCCATAGAGCATTTTATCAGGGAGTCGTCGGGATGGTAATTTGTGACCTTGAAGGTAATATCTTAGAAACAAATGAATCTTTTTGTAGTTTTTTAGGCTATTTAAAAGAAGAGTTAGAGGGTAAAAATTTATCGATATCAGAGTCAGATAATAAAGGCCAGAATTCCGTAAAAGAAGACATACAAAAATTAATATCAAATGGAGAACATAGTATTCAAGGCGAAAGGATGCTCAAAACTAAAAATGGTGATTCTATATGGGGATATATTGGCCTTAATTTAATCAGGGATGAGGATAATAATCCGTTGTATTTCGTTGGACAGGTAATTGATATAAATGAAGAAAAGGTGAACGCAATTTTACTGCATGAGAATGTAAAAAAATATCAACAACTACTTAATCAGACAAACGCTCTATTTGTTATTCTTAATGAAAATGGAGATATTATAGATTGTAGCGATACTTTCCTTTTATTATTCCGTGGGACATATTCATCTTATTGTTCTGGAAATAAATCCCTGAGGGGTCTAATTTCCGCAGAAAGTATCTCATCGTTCGATGACGCATGGCTAAAGCTAAAAGAAGGTAAAACTATCAACTCTCTGGAATTAGCCTTATCCAAGGACACAACTTTTAAGTGGGTAACGGCAAATGCAAGTATGTTGCAAAATGGAGGAAAAAAAATATTCTTCCTGATGTCTGATATAACCGAAAGAAAGAAAAAAGAGTTTGAACAATTGATCGCAAAAGAGAAGCACAGGGATAAAATTAGAAAAGACATACAGGGTCTTAGAAAGACCATAAAAAATATGGAATAAGACAAATGAGCACA
>Ga0265294_10004165_pt1 | contig 18158 bp, 8 predicted proteins | sample MunlanPumphouse3_FD_192504 | JGI IMG/M metagenome (GOLD analysis project Ga0265294, IMG submission 192504) | Groundwater microbial communities from a municipal landfill in Southern Ontario, Canada - Pumphouse #3 | ecosystem: Environmental > Aquatic > Deep subsurface > Groundwater | place...
ACAAATAGAATGAAAACTTTTGCAACAGAATATAAAGACTTATCCGGTAAAAAAATAGGAAATAATTTGCTTGATGGTGGACTTTCAAATTGGACGGATGTTAGCGTTCAGGCTACACTAGGAAGTTCTAAGTATTTTCCCATAGGGTACCAGGGTTACAATCCACTAGAGGATGGAAGATTTGGTTCGAGCTACCAACCAGCGTGTGATTTTTATGTCGCTAATGTAAAGCAAAACGACAACACATATAAAGGGGTTTTATATTCTGATGAATATGATTCATCTGTTCTATTAACTACAGGTATGAAGGTATCAATAGAAGGTGCCTCTAATAAATATACTATAGAGGATGTAGACACGGAAGGATATGTTTTATTAACTGAAAACATATCTGGTGGAAAGAATGTTTCCTCTAAGGATAAAGTGGTTTCATGCGAACAGTTTCCAATTACAGTGTACAGAGTTTCCTCAGATATATATGATATATCTTTTGTAGATAATAAGGGGTATAACGGATTTTATGTTGAAAGTTCTATGATTTTATCCAAAGGAAAGAAAAAGCTATCTGAAGATTTATCACTTTCTTATAAAATTTCAGACGATTGCGGAGTTACGTGGTCAGAAAAAACAGCCACAGTTAGCAAAGGAAAATACACCCTAGAAGATCTTGCTGATGCTATTGATGAAAGCATTGACAACGAAAATATTAGTGTTTTAGTTGAGGAGGTTTATACATGGCCAGATTTAGCTTCAGAGCTTTCCAAAGCAATAACATCCGAATGGCCTGTGATTTTACCTAATACTGGAAGTACAAAGTCTTATAGAGATGCATTAACAATTAGGGGTCTTAATGCTAACGAAGCTATTATTTTAATTATAACCGAAGACAGTCCTGGGTGGGATTCTTTAGGATTTAAGGAAGGTACTTATTACGGGTCTAATTCTATTCAAGGCTATAATAAATACGTATCAGTAGAAGAATCTTCTGGAATAAATGAGTCTAATAGAATATACTCTCTACTGATTGATATTGATGACAAATTGAAAAGAGGATGGATCCCAGCAAGTGCTACAGATCCCTATACTGGTACCTACTTTTCTTCAGGCGGTCCCGTTAAGTATATAGGTGATCTTTCAGCAATTACAACAAATGCTTCGAAGAATACATTAGCTGTTTTGACAGAAGCTCGTGAATCTGCAAATGAAATAACTGTAGAAGATGAAAATGTAGAAGATGTAACGGAGGCTGTTAAAACTTCTTATACTGAAGCTGTAGAAATGATTGAGATTTATGATACTTCAATAGCTATGTCCTCTTCAAAATCATCAGTTGATGAAGTATTTTCAAAATCAATAAATGAATCAACTGAGTTCAACGCTTCTTTAATTATGTGTGGAATTATATCTGTTGTTTTTGATAGAGCAAATGCTAATAATAGTCTAACTCAAAATGGGTATTTATCAATAGAGTCTTCCTCTGGCGATCTAATAGGAAAAGATCCGAGAATAATATACCAAGATTCCGTTATTATTACCTCTAGTTTGCTTTCAAAAGATACTAAGGTTAGATTTGGATCAATAAGCGGTACAGTCCTACCAGGTAGTTGGAGCATTCCTACCTCAGAGAAACAATCATATACCTATACAGATAGCACAGTAACGCCTCCTGTAGTTACTACATACTATTCAGGGTACACAACAAATAGTACTGCAAAATTCTATATGGATCTAGCAATAACTATTACAAATGAATATTCTGATACTATTACAATTACAACCACAAGTACCTCTATATCTATTATAGTAGGTACAGTAACAACAACTATTGCCTATAGTGAAAGCACCACACTAAGTTCGCTCGTATCAAGAATAAATAATATCTCTGGTGTCTCTTGTGTTAAAAATTCTTCTTATGCAGATAACTACTCTTATAAAACATTAATTATAAGGACTGGGGTGCTATTAGCAATAGGGTCAGACCTAGGTCTAGTATTTGGCATACCCTCTGATGTAGTATATTATGTCACTTCTGATATATATTTAATTAATAGAGCAACAAGTGCCTTAGCAATGACATATTTATCTTCATCTGATATAGATGAAAGACTCACAGAGATAGAAACTTCATGGAAAAATGAAGCCCTTGTTTTTAATCGTGAATCTTGGTTAAAATATCTATTAAACAGGATGTATGGAACTGCTAATATGATAGTTCCGCTAAAAAGGAGTTACCTCAATGAATGATAACCATAATCCTTATTGGGTAAAAGTAGGTCAAGGAAATAGTAACCCGCTTATCACGCAATTAGAGAATCTTAATACCCTTCTTATAAAATTTATGAATAATAAGAAAGAAGATGTAAAAAACTTAAAAGGTAAATAAAAGTGGCTGATGAAGTAAAAAAATCAGAATTGGTGATACTAGGATCTTCAATTGATTGGGATCCTATTAGTGCTGATGATACTGAGGATCCACCAGCGTCTTCTAGTTCTAGTGATAAATGGAGAGAGGCATCAAAAACTATATCCCTTGCTGCATATACTGATAATGAAATCATCAGTAAATCCATAAATACATTTGATAGTATGATTTCTATGTGCGAAAGCATAATCGCTATTCTTAAAACTTTAGGTAAATTGATAAATGCTTTTCAAACGGATTACAATAATCTTCTTAAAGTAATAAATGCTGTAATTTCTTCAATAATAGAATCTATAGAAGAATTAATGGTAAGTCTATCTTCAACAGGATTATATGTACTACCTGTTGTCCCAAATGCTTCCCCTTTTGAACCAGATGAAGAAGCCGGTGGTGGTTTTGATGCTTTTATGTCAAAAGTGAAAAAAGCAATGACAAATAAATTAGACCCAAATCGACCCATTTTTTATGAAGGGGATTATGTAGGGGGTCTAGTTGTTGTATTAACTGCTGGTACAAATTTAGGGGATTTGGTTAAAGATTTTGAGATTTTGTTAAGATTTTTGCAAGATGAACCAAATAGAAATATTTTATCACCAGTCTTAGGGTTGTCAGCAACTCCTGGATTATACTATAAAAATGCAAATGCTTGGAATAGTAGTAGTTTTAAAGCTGCTTGGGAATATATATCTACGGATACAATTATAGGAGCAAAATACCCTGGAATAAAACTCACATGGTCACCACCTGCTGGTGTCCCAGTAGATGGGTACAAGATAGACAGAAGTAAAACTGCTGAAGGAAGTCCAAGGTCAAATAAGGAACTTGCAAATGCAACAGCAAATGAAAATGAAACTACAAAAGAGTATATAGATTATTCTTTCAATAAAGGGGTTTCTGTAAATATCTCAGGATCAGATGATAATATGGAGTTTACTGATTTTGAGGTAGAAGATGGGATTACTTACTATTATAAGGTTACACCTTATTTATTAAGCAAAACAAATGACATTGTTGATTGTAAGACTATAAGTAGCTACACTTCTGCTACAGCCAGGACATGTGTACCACAAAGTGCTATAGAATCAAATTATGAAACACCAGACGGTTTACTAAAAGGAGTAGCCACTGGAGATCCACCTTACTGGTCAAATACGAATCTTAGAGGTTTATTTGGTCCAGAGTTAGACTCTTTATTAGATAGCATGCACGGACTGGCAAAAAGATTTGGGGCTGTATCAACAACAAGTTCAAGTCATTTTGATAGGTTTATTCTTTTACTTGAGAAATGGATAGATTTTTTAGCGGATCTAATAGCTAAAATAAAAGCTGTTATTGAGGCGTTATCTGCATTTAAACTTAGCGGGAGTGCTAGTCTTCTAGTAATTCCTGCAGAATATGGAGGGATAACAGGGTTTAGGGACAGAGTTAGTGCCGCTACAATACCAAGTGCCATGGCTGAAGCTATAAAGCAGGATGGGGCCTGTTCTGTATATGCTGGAATGGTTATTTTAGCGGGGGCACCTACTAATAAATCCTTGGATAGGGTTGGAGAAGAGACTTCAATAGGGGTAGCTAAAATAAGAAGTGAAGGAAATTTTGAAAAGGCTAAAGCTGCTTATGAGGAAACAAAGTCTGCAACAAATGATTTAGCTTCCCATGAGTATGTTCAGAAAACAATAGAGTTTATAACACGTCTTTTTTAGTGAGTGCTATTATGTTTCATGATCCAAAAAGTTTTGTAGAGCCATCAAAAAGAATATCTTTTGAGAGATATGAAAAAGTGGCTATTATGTCCCATTCTGATAGAATGGCTACAATACCTGTTATAGAAGATGAGATTCAAAAATTACTAGACTATATTGTAAATCTTAAGAAAGTAGAGGATATTAAATTAACCTCGTATGGTTTTTATCCTTCTCCAGCAATAAATTCTTCTGGTAAAATGGGACAAGATCCAATTAGAACTTTACCAGAGTTTGAGGATAGAAGTGTTTCTTCATCTTATTTATCTGTTTTGGATTTTATGGATAACACAGCAACAGCAAATAGCGATTTAAATGTTTACGGTATACAGGATTTAAATATTACCAGTGGTCAAACCTTATTGAAGATAAGAAATGAAGATAGATTTTTACGAAGAATAAATTTTAAAATATTGAAAGCAAAACTCACAGCAACAAAGAAACTTGAACTTTTGAAAAAATTAAAATCTGAAAAGGCTAAGTTCGAGGAAGGTTCCTGATGTCTGATGTAAATGTAAAGGAAGAAACTTATTTTTTAAATAGAATGAATACTATTAGAGCAGATGCAAATAGAGCCTTATCTGAATTAAATTCTATTTTAAAAATACTAAGAGAATATAATATACAGGGTTTAAATGGCGTAAATGTTAGTTTTTCAAGCAGTACACCGCAAAAAGATGTAGGTGAGAAAGTAGTTGAAGTAAAGTATAGAATTAAGATATTAATAAAAACTTATTCTAGAAGTTTTCCTTCAGAATTCAAGTATTTGAATCCTGAATTATTGTATAAGTATAAATGTTACTTGTCTAAGTATCTTCTTACGTCTGTAGATTTGGTAAAAGGTGTTAATCTTACTATAGAAGCAATGAATAAAAAATTACTTTCTATAGGGGAACAGTATAAAAAGATTGAAAATAAGATCAATGAGGGACCTCTCCATGATAATTTAATGAGTCAATTTTATTCGCAAAGCTCTGCAAGACTTGTAGATTCTCTGACGACAGAAGAACAAGTAACCGCAAATTTTGAAAAAAATCGTGAATTACGAGATCAAAAGACAAAAAATGCTTTGAATGATTATATGGTAAATGAGATAGCTAAAGAATCACACACTACTGAAATAGGAATAAATTTAGTAGCTCTAGGGCTGTCCCCCCTACCAGTGTCCCCCGTTTCTAAAGCTGTGTCTGATTTTAATATGTCCATAATGTCAGCTCAATTTCCAAAATCTTTTACAGTATGTGATAACGATGAGTCTACGAGGCTTAAAAAGCTACAAGATGATTGGAATAAAGCAAAGACAGAAACAAGTGATACCTTGACAGCTATAAAAGAAGCTTTAGGGTATTCGGATATCTCAGGAGACACCCTAGGGATAGATTATTTAAAAACTTCACATTATAAGGCATTGGAGAATGATTTTAATCAAAAAGTCTCATCTCTAAATTCTAGTGGTTCTTCACTATTTGCTACTAGAGTAACAAATCAATTTAATTCAAAGGTACAGAGTATTAAAAAATGCACTGATGCAGCATCCTTAAACTCTTTAATAAAGGAATTGTCTTCTATAGTATCAAATGCACAAACCTCTAATACTAGTTCGACCAGTACAACATCATCTAAATCTAGACAAACAGACAGCTCTATAGAAGCCAGATTAAATTCCGTACTTTCTAGTCTTAGATCGAAAAAGTTTTATTCTCTAGCTATTTCCTATGAGAGCGAGTATAAAACTTTAGTAGGAACCTACAGATCAAACTTAAGTATGTCTGAAAGTACTTATAAAAGCAAGGCTTCTGCTATTATAACAAGAGCACAGATCTATTTATCCCGAGGATAATCTCCTAATTGGAAGCCTTTATATAAAGAAACTTTAAGTCTTGGGCTTTATAGTTCAAGAAAGAATTGTTGCAATGGCCACCAAGGATATAAAAATACAAAACAGGTGTGATCATAGATTAAGATTTGAGGAGATAACACTTGAATCTGATTATATCTCTTTGCGTCCTTCATGCCCTATTTCTTCAAGAACATCAGTTGTTTTGTATAGATTTGGTTTAGAAGTTAACAGTGAAACGTATTCTTTTGTTAAAGAAGACAGTATCCTATATTCGGATTCAAATTATTACTATATAAAGCTAAAAGAGCCTGATCTTTATGAATTACCTGTTTACGAAGTAACTTTTTCTACTTACGAGCAATATTGCCCAATATGCATGGGTACTAATTATGCTGATGATTTTATTGAAAGTCCATCAAATTTTCCAAAAACAGTTTCAGGTCCTTATCAATTGATACAAAATGTAGAGAAATTGATAACAACTACCTTAAAAAGTAATCCTTATCATTCTTGGATTGGGTGTGGAATTAAGGGGATAGTTGGTACAAAAGTACCAGATCAAGAAGCAATTTCATCTTCTATAGAGTCCTCAATAAGAACAGCCTTAGGTAATCTAAAATCTATTCAAATAAAGAATCAAGGATCAAACACAAAGGTATCCCCAGATGAAGTTTTTGGTGATGTTGAAAAAATCGATATGACTTTTGACGAAGAGGACCCGACATACGTGGAAGTATTTGTTCAGTACCACAGTCAAAGTGGTTCTTCTTATGATTATACACAACTTTTGGAATTAACAAACCTTAGGGCTCACTGATGAATACAACTTTTTCAATACTTTATCCTAAAGAAATAATTAGTGGGGATGTTATAAGAACATCCTCTAGATCTCAATATGTTTCTGGTATTAGAGGGAATACAATCACAAAGATTGCTTATAGATGGTGTTTAGTAAATGAAGGTCAAAGTAAGTCCATCTCTTTTTCTGGAAATTATTTAACAGATGCTATAATGATGGAAGAATTAGGAGAGGATGAAGATACAGGGACATGGTCATTTAGTGCTAAATATATAGCAACTGATTGGGATATAAATGATGTACTAGCTGTGGAATTTACAGCTTTTAATGAATTAGCTGAAGAGATTGATGATATTTCTATTTCTATAGTATCTTTATCATTGTTAAGAATAGCGTTTGATGAAGACACCACAATGACTACTGTACCTACAGGTTTAAGTGTGGTAAGAAGTAATACAGAGTTAGTACCAACTTGTTCAGAAATAAATTATTCTAACTATGATACTGTTACGTTTCTTGGTTTTAATTTTTATGTTTCTTTAACTACTGGTTCAGGCTATACTCTTATGAATGACACACCTATAAAGGTGCCAACCTCTGTTGAGGAGTATAAGATACAAAAAGCTACAAGTGAAACAGAAAGTGAAGGTGTTTTAGTAAAGACAGAAACCTTTTATATTAATGATGTAAATAAATACTCTTATAGTCTAAATAGTACAGTTCTTTCAAGTCTTATAAGCAACGGTTTGCTTTCTCTAAGTACCTATGATGATAACACAACATTTTATTTTGTAGCCACTACTGTTCTATATAATAGGACTTTGGATCAAGTACAAGAGAGTCGATATTCTTCTGAGGTATCAGCAAGATTTATAACGTTTGCTGCAGTATATAAAGAAATGCCAGCAAGAACACGAGACCAAATAGTTCTTAGTATGATTCAAAGAATGATAGGAAAAGATGCAAAAACAACTTTAATTCCTTCATCAGTATATAGGGATTTTATAGATCCTATTTCAGAAGAATTTTCAAGTATTTATGTATTACAAGATTTTTTTGCTACCACAAACTCAATAAGAGCACTTGTTCGGTTTGATGATGAGAATGGTGATGGAGTTTCCGATGATGTAGACACATCAATAAATAAAATGAAACTTAAAGCAGCACTAAAAGTAACAGATTCTTCAACAGTTCAATCATTTATAGATTCTTTTTTTGATAAAAAGGCATCAAATAATAACATTAGTCGAAAAGGTTCTACGTATGCTACTACAAAAGTTATTTTCTACGCTACTTCGATCCCTACTGAGGGTTTGTATGTCAACAAAGATGCTGTTGTTACAACAGCTAGCGGTTATAGTGCTTCTGGGGGTTCTGTTGCTTTCACAGTAGATAGTTATAGAAAAATTTCATATGATACCAGATCTTCTTTTTGGAACTCAGTAGAAAGCAGATATGAAATAGAGTTATCGGTTACTTGTAGTACTATAGGATCCTATGGTAATGTGCCTTCTGGTTCTATCACTATAGTTCAATCAGGTTGTGATTCTAGATTTAAAGTCACAAATGATACTCCAGCTTTAGGGGGTACTGATAAAGAATCTAATTTAGCATTAGCTAATCGTACACAACTCGCTATATCTGGATTAGATACAGGGACAAGAGGGGGTTATCTTCTTAAAGCATTATCTGTTCCTGGAGTTAAGTTTGCTAAAGTTGTCCAAGCTAAAGATGATATGATGTATCGTGATATCGATTCGACTACAGGGGAGCATATTGGAGGTAAAGTTGATATTTACATAAATAGTGATAATATAGGGGAAAAACAAGATACTGTAGCATATTCTTATGCTGGTCCTATTGGGGCTAGTAATAATGAGATATTTTCTATTATAGATGCTGTTAATTTTAGAATTAGAAGCTTAAATACTAATGTAACAACAGAAACTCCTATAGTCCAAGTCCTTTCATGTGTTAATGTGACTAGGGACAGCCAGGAGTATTATTTACCACAAGATAATTCTTTTGTTAATGGAGATGGCGATATAATCAATATCCCTTTGACTTCCTATAATTTAAAGATAGGTATGGCGACTAAGGACATTATTAAAGTGGACTATAGATACAAAGGATCAGATGCTTATATCCTTGAAAATCAGCCTGTTCAGGAAATTGTTTCTGTGACTGGTGATATAGATGGTACTTTGTCCGAAGAATGTTATACCCTTCTAAAATTGGAAGATCCATTATTTAATGGATCTTCCACAATAGCTAAGGATTCTTTGCAAATCAATGTATACAATTCAATGCCAACTGATTCAGTAGCAGTAGTAGATGGGGAAGCTCATACCTTTTTTGCTTCAGAAAAGTTAAAACTAGCTAAAAAAGGAGTAGATTCAGAATCAATAACAGTATCCTCCGATGAAAATGGTGTATATGTTTATAGTCTTGGTTCAGATTATACTATAGAAAGAGGAGGAAATGGATACACCTATCTTAATTTACAGGCTTATAGTAAAATCCGCTCTGGGTCAACTGTATATGTTAACTATGGACATGCTCAAAACTTAACCATAGTTTATAAAGTAAATGATACCCTATTAGATGTCCAGAGCACTATAGATGAAATGCGTCATGGGGCTGCTGATGTAGTTATAAAAGATACTGTTAAAAATGAAGTTGATATCTCTTTAGAGGTGACAAGGCTGTTAGGGTATGATGAGGATTCTATAGAAACAAAGATAAAAACAGTTGTGAGCAATTATATAAATAATCTTGATGTAGGTGAAGGAGCTTATGTTGATGATATTATAAAGATAGTTAAAGATGTAGTTGGTGTTAAGCGAGTAACTGTCCCTATAACTTGTATGATGAGAAAAAACGGATCATTTATTTCTAATGATTATATAGGTAAGACTAATTTTAAGGTATACTCAAATAATTCTTGTAAGGGAATAACTTCTTTTATTTCTGCTAATTCCGTACTTAATTATAGTACAGTAGCTGGTGGAGGGGACTCTAACCTATTTAGAGCTATTTATGAAGGAGATCATTCTCTAGTATTATCTGATACTCCATTAGAAGTATCACAGGCATTAGGGCGAGGTTATATTATGGCAGACGGTAGAATAGTAGTATCAACAACAGATGGTTCTGCTCCACAATCAAAAGTTTATAGTGCCTCGTATTACACTTATGTCTCTCCTGGGAGTGAGTATGCCTCCGATATAATCCCAAATGATATAGAATTTTTAATTGTTGGTAGCGATAGTATTGAAGTAGACGCTTCTGCTGTTAGCAAATAATTTTAGAAGGAATAAATATGGCTAAGAACCTTGGTAAAGATGTTTCAATGACTTATGATAACGAGCAGTTTGGGTATGATTCTGTTGTATTCCAGCAAGGTCGTCCTTGGTTAGATTCCGAATTTAATTTAAGTCAGCAGTTGCAACAAGATCTTTTGAGAAAAGTCGCTCGCGTCAATGGGTCAGGGTGGGCTTCCTATAGAGATTATTATGCTGAAGCTGGAATTGAGAATGCATTTTATACTCAAGAGTTAGATAATGCTATACCTGAGATAGCTATTGTTAATGGATGGCCTGTTTATGTAACTAATACTAATACAACTCAGACACATTGTAATAAAATAGTTCTAGAGGATTTTCCACTTGAAACGGGTTATAGAGTTGACGGTGTTTTTTTAGAGGTCTGGAGAGGACTCATTGATGACCAGATGGCAGGAATGACTGGTGTTTCCACAATGCCATCAGACACAACACAGCTTGGTGCTATTAAGTCTGTATTTGCTTTAAGTGAAAGCAAAGTTTGGATAGGTGGTGAGTATGGTCTGTTATGCTATTCAAGTGATGCTGGTGCTACTTGGTCCCAAATGAGTACGCCCACATCATACACTATTAATTGTGTGAAATTTATAAATGATACTGTTGGTTTCTTTTGTGGTAATAATGGTACTTTATATAAGACTGATAATGCAGGGTCTTCGTGGTCAAGAATCGAACTCGGGTACTATGACAATTTGTCATCTATTGCCATTTATGATGATAGCCTAGTTGTAGTTGTTGGTGAAAAAGGTACAATTTTAAGATCTACTGATTTACTTAATTTTACTTTGATTCAAAATGCAAGTCAAGCAGCAGAGGACTTGACAAGTGTTTATTTATACGATGGGGAATCAGGATGGTGTGTAGGAAAGAATGGTGCCTTTCAAAAAACAATAGACGGCGGTACTACTTGGGTAGTTAACACTATTAAGATTGCTAGCGGATCAACAGAAGTCTCTTTATCAACGGATCTAAATAGTGTCCAGTTTGTAAATATGAGTGATGGGTGGATAGTTGGTAACAGTGGATTAATTCTAAGAACAACGGATGGCGGGTCACATTGGTCAGATATATCAAAGAGTATATATGACGAAGATTCCGAACTAGGAGATAAATATTCTAGTACGAGTGAAGATCTTTTATCATTAGAGTTAGTAAAATCATATTCTTACACAATAAATCTTAGTTGCGCTAACAATGGTCCTGTATCTGCAAGATAGGTTATAAGCAGTACAGATATAACAATATACTATAAGATGACAAGTAGTTCTTCTGAAGAGTCTTTTAATTTTAAGTTTTCTGATTATCCTACCGTTACTGAATTAGCAACGGCTATTTCAGAATATAAAGTCGGTGGTGTTACTTTATTCACAGCTACTGTACAATTAAATTCAGGATATATATCTCATGAGACTAGTGGTATTATAAACTCAATTAATACCACTGCTAATATTAATTTTTCATCAAGTACTATTGCTTGGATAGGTGGAACAAATGGGTTAATTTTAAATACAGAAAATGGTGGGGCACGTTGGAAAAAATACGATACAAGCACTACAGATATTGGGTCAGACATATACTCTATATCATTTCCTTCTAGAACTACAGGCTGGTTTGTAGGAGCTATTGGAGAAATTTCTAAGGTTGTTAACTCATCTTGGACTAACCAAGACGCTGGTACTGAGATAACCCAACAAAAAGTATTTTTCCAAGGAAATGTAAACACGGATTCTACTAAGAATCTTGTAAACGATTCTATTAACAGCCTAATAGGTGTTGAAACTTCTGCAAGAACTCAAATACAATATAGAATAAGAGTTGTAGAAGATATAAATTTCAGCGAATACCAGGAGTCTGGCCTTGGGTCTGCTTATGCTCATAGTAGAGGTCCTAACAATTCTACTACGCTTGCAGGAAGTTATCCTTTTGAGAATATGGGGTCAGTAAATGGGGACTATGGCTTGTGGAGATCCATATGTCGAAATACTGTAGATGGATATTCCTATGCAATCCCAATGTTTTTAGTTACAAGACGTAATAAACAACCTTATAGTGCTACAAATAATATTAATGGTTCCTCAGTTGATGATTCGTATGCTATAAGACCCGATGGTCTTATCTATACTGATATAATCAGTGAAGACATTTTGGATACTAGAAAAAAGATCACAAACGTCTCATTAACAAGTATACTAAGTAAATCTGTAGATGATTTATTATCAGGTAAATTAAGAACTTCTATTAGCCAAAATACAAGCAACGGTGGACAAGTAGGAAATAGTATTCTAGTAACAGAAACTCTTGCTGCCGCACAAATAAATTCTTTACTTGGAAGTACGGGTAGCTCTTACAACTCTGAAGCTTTTGATGTTACAGGTATAAGTCCAGTTTTAGCGGATTCAAACACTACCTATGTTCCTTATTCTTCGGATGGTTTAGTTAATGAGGTAATAGAGTTTGCACCATTAACAAATAAAATGTATAATTGCGATTATAGTGTTTTTTCTTCTAAATTTGTAACAGATGATGCATATTATAATGGGAGTGACGTACCTGGTTTCTTTACAGGAATGGGAACAAAATCAGCTTCTTTTGTTGTAGATCTTTCAATGGTAGGGGCAACTGGATTCCCAGGAGTATCAGGATTAAAATATAATATAAAGGGTGGATATGTTGATTATAGCAGAACAGGGCTTTCAAATATCCCTACCACACCAGTTCAAGTTAAAACATATTTAACAAGTACTGATTCTTCTTATAGTTACCAAGGTGTGCCAGAGGATACTACTTCTAAAAATATAAGGGTACTTACAACAGGCGCGAATAATGTTTATGATTATGTAGAAATTACATCTAATGATTTCGGAGAAGGTTATTTTAGTGCTACTGACTCATTATTAGGTATTGGGTCTATGGTAAGACTTCATTCCTTTGTTGTAATAACGGATTCAGTTACATCAACAGTGACAATCCCAAAGAATAATGAAGGGTATTTTGTTGTAGGGGTAAAATATGTTAAAAATTACTCAACTGGTTCATTATATCCTATAGACAATATTGAAAGCTCTGGAGATGATAATAGTAATTTGACAGTTACTGTAGGGTCTACAAGTAATTTTGTAAAGGATACCGTAGTTGAAATAATTTCAGAGGTAATGTCTACTCTTTCTTCTGAGGGTGATACTGCAGTAGGTAAAGCATCTGAAGGAAATGTAGAATCAACAGAAGCATTAAGAAACTCGTATGTTTCCGTATTTAGTAAAAGAATAAGAGGTGTTGATTCGTTATACAAAGGTAACATCCTAAAGGTTAATTCTAGTAGCGGGTCAAACTCATATTCTATATCAAATTCAGGAGGGAGTGGGTTTACTAGTGCAGAAGGAATCCCAATAGGGATTGAAACATTCTGGAATGGAGTCAAGAATGTGCCATATGCTTGGACCATAGATAGTGATAGTGGTGTAATTAATGAAATAGTTGAATTAGAAAATGTTGAATTAAATGATGGTATACTTTCTTTTACTACATCAGAAACAAATGCCAGTTTATATGTTGGTGTGTTAGTAAAAACCGATAAGGGAAATGTAGCCACAAATTCTAGTATATCTGTATCATACAGATCTCAAGTTCCACAAACTCTCTCTCCATTACCAATCACAATGGAAGTGTCTTTTATCTCTTGCTTACCAAGTATGATAATCTCTTCTGATGGGTGCGGTGGTGGGTATGCCTCCGATTTGTTTGAATCCCCACTATCACAAATCCCATTATTTGATTCTCTAAATCAACAGTCCTTCTTTTACAATCTTTATGGTCTAACATTTAGTTCGTATTATGAAGAAAAAGGTTATGTTACTGCACCTTTAAGAGTTTCTAGGACTCCTGGAAGCATAGTAACTTTAAGTTCTAGTGGAGTAGATAAATTTGGATTAACATACTATGGTAATACGTCTGAAATGATAAGATTTAAATCTGAGGATATGTTAATAGGAAACCCAAGAAAGTTATTTGTACCTATGTTGGTAAAAGTTGAATCTATAATTACTTCACCTGTGGTAAAAGGTGAAGTGCTATTGGCTATACTTTCTTCATACGAGTGCCCATCATTAGTAAACGAGATATCAATAGGCCCTAATACAGAGAAATCAGTATTAGGATTGTATAAAGTGCATGGAATGCCTATTATTAAGTAATACTTATTTGGAGAAACTGTGGAAGAGTCCTATAATGAACTTCAATCTAGACTAGGAGAGCTTCGCTTTAGGGCTGGGGCAGAGTTTAAAAAAACTGTCTACTCTGAAGGCAAAAAAGGCGTGTCCTATATGCTACAGAGACTTCCTGATAATTACAGTGAAGCCAATGTAACTCTATTGGCCCATCTTTTTAGAACTTTTAGTGAAGAAAAATATAAAGCTCTTATGTCAATGAAGGAGATTGCTGATGATCAATTCTTTGATAAGACTAGACCAGAGTTTTTATTTCAAATATTAGGAGATTTACTTTTTATAGATGAAAAAGTTTGTGGATCTTCATATAATGATAAAAGTTATAGGGATTTTTTACTAAAAGTAAAAAATGCTTATTTTGGTGGGTCTGTTTTAGCAAATTTGAATAGCTCCCTTTCTGATATAATAGGTACGAAAGTAAATATAAAAGAACTATTTAAGGAATCTAGAGTCGCCGGTAGCTCAACCACAATAAAAGATACCCATAAACTAGTTATGGATATCCTTGTTGGTGCAGCAGACCAAAGTTCTCCTGCAGGTCAAATTGGTACTTTTATTCAAGATCTATATTATTTTATAGATCTTATTAGACCATCTCATACGTTATTTGAAACAAGATTTATATGGGAAGATATTTTATCAATAAGAGGATGCCCATCAGATAAAATCACACAGGATACAAATGGTAATACGTATACCTATAAAACAAATCCTTTAGTAAATGGGGATATTTATGGGGTATATAAAGTAGCCAAAGGAACAAAAGATCAATTAGTAGAACTTACTACGTTTACAAGTACAGTCACATCTATACAAAGAGATGGAGACTATCCTAATGGGTCCTGGACCGTAAAAGGATTAGTTTTTGAGGGAGGACTTGTCGTTCTAACTAGTATGATGACCGAAGTGAAAGATAGTAATGGTAATTTAATTACAAATTTCAAAAATATATCTATTGGAGATTCAATAACTGTAAACACATGGGTTCATGATAAAATTTTAAGTATTGAAGATATTGTTATTTTAAGAGATGATGGGTCCAGCTATGTTTATGGGGTTGTTTACCATCTTGTAAGCGGGTCACACATAGTCACTGGACCATTAACTCTATTTTATTCTTTTGACAGTTCAGATAATGGAATTTATAGAACAGAACGTGACGATCTTAAGGTAGGGGATGAAATATCATTTTATGGATTAAAAGCAACAGGGTCATTTGTTTTTCCTAAAAAAACCATATACATAGGTTCTTCATTTGTAACAGAAACAATTCCTAAAGAAATAGATGAATCTTGGTATATTCAGTTTGATCTAACTTTTATTGGATCCTCTAAGTTTATAGATCATGCATTAATTGAAAGAAATGATACTGAAACAGATAAGAGATTATACGCAATAGATAAAGGTTATGTAAAAAGGATAGTTAAAACTCATAGAAACGAATCTGGGTCTCTTGATATCCAATCTATAGTGCTTAGAGGAAAAGAGTCCTTATTTAAGAATAGTGGAACGTTTAGAAAAGTAACAAAAGATGGTATTGAAGTACCTGTTAGTATAATAAGAAAAGTTACAAAATCTGATGGTACTATAATAGAAGGATCATTTGAAGAAATGAAATCTTTCTATAATACGATTACACCAGATGAGTCATATATAGATACTTTTAATGAATTGGGAGTAGTTTCAAATAGAGAGACTACTGATATCTATACAGGTAAAATAGTAACTATAAATGACGATGAAGGAATAACCACTCGATATACGGAACCATCAGGGAGTGGAGATTATTTAATATTTGAATCTTGGGTGGATGGCAAAAAGCAAGAGAAAGCTTGTGATGAAAATCTAATGATGGACATTTCTGGTGTTTCTTTAGTTACTTTTTATGAAGATCTTAGAAAAAGTTGTAAGGACCCAATACCAGAATTATATTATGATGAAATTGTAGGACCTTTTTCAGATCCTACAAAGATTCAGGTATCAAAATATCCGATTCTATCAGAGTTTGGAGAGTTAGCTACAAAAAATGATGTTAAAATTTATGTCAATAATGTTTTATATGAACAAGAGGAAGATCCAAGTGATATAGCATTAGTAGATCCTAGTACTTATAGTATTGGAAACGGGATAGCTGAAGTAGATGCAATACATGGAGTAGTTACCCTTAGTTTTGTTCCTGAAGACACTGATTTAATAAGTGTGTACTATTACTATGCTAATAGAATCGCATTGTTGTATGAGGATGAATCTTCCACTGAAGGGGAAGGGTTAAATTTAAGTGGATTTATCTGGCCGTTTAGTGTTAATGATGAATCCTTACGTGGCAATGATTGGTCATTTCAATCTCAAAAGTTCCCTATTCTAAAATCTAATGGAGATCTTGCTACATCCGATGACGTAATAGTGCTGATAAATGGTGAAATCATAACAGATGCCATTGTCTCTGAATCTGATGTAACAACATTCGGTGATACTAATTATTTTAGACCTATCCTAGGTCATATACAATTAAGATCAGATATAGACTTAACAGAAGCAACAGTTACTTTTAAGTACTACTACCAAGAAAATGATAGACCATACCCAATGATCCTTGATAGTCTTCAACATTTATCGGATATATACTACACAGACGAATATGGTTATACTTTACTTTCTGATCCGCAGTTAGTTGGAATTTATGGACAAGACCCAACTGAGATAGATCCTGAAACTGGGTATCCTTATGTTTATAATAAATCTGATTTTGAAGTTTCAATGTACGAGGAAACTTTTCCTGCAGTTTATGGTTATAAGTATAGGGTTTTTGACGTTGGTGGAAGTTCTGTTATTTCATCGACTAATTCTGAACTTAACTCTAGGACCTCATTAAATAATAAATCTACACTTATATTTAGTGGTGAATACCATAAAGATAAAGGTGTTGTTACATTAAATGATGCTTATCTAACTAAAAATCTTGATCCTATACTAAAACTTCATAAAGGAGTTCCTCCATTTTATTGGACATTTTCTAGTTCGGCTAAATCTTTTAGTCAGTACCCAGGCATATCCTCTGGTTTAGTTAATTATGCACCCATAGATGAATGGACACAAAATAGGCTTATAAAGATTTATTCAGGTGTAAAAGAAAATATAAGTCTATTAAATGGCAGTGATGATGTATTACTTACACCAATTTGTGATGAAGAAGGTTTTGCCTTTGAATTCTCGTATGTAGATGAATACTATCCAAACAGAGAATTACGGTTAAATGATTATCATGATTATCTTAGAAGAATTTGTGGTATTAACGGAAGTTATCCCGCTGATTTGGAGGGAGAATTATATATACCTGATACATCTTCTAATATGGTTAATATAGAAAAAGGAGCCTCTTTAATTAAGGAAGGTTCACTACTAAAGATTAGAGTAGATAGTGAACTAGAGTGGGAGGATATATCAGAGGAATATACGTTTATTAATGCCATTAATGATAATTATATGGTATTAGATAGACCTGTTTTAGGTGCTATAGAGGGAAACTACGAATTTAAACTTTATAATGTTCATGTTAATAAACAGGATGTAGTATTAAATGGTGTTACTAGAAATAGAAAACTAGTATGGGTAGATTCTGAGGGAGTAAGCAGGACAGACCCCTATCTATCAAAAGCAAGAAATGAAGAAATCGGTACAGACGGACCAATGATCCCATATTGGGTTACAGATTTAGCATTCCCTGATCCAGATCCTGATGCTTACCCTCGTAATTTAAATAATATAGATATCGGATTAAATAATGAAAA
>Ga0265294_10004169_pt1 | contig 18146 bp, 16 predicted proteins | sample MunlanPumphouse3_FD_192504 | JGI IMG/M metagenome (GOLD analysis project Ga0265294, IMG submission 192504) | Groundwater microbial communities from a municipal landfill in Southern Ontario, Canada - Pumphouse #3 | ecosystem: Environmental > Aquatic > Deep subsurface > Groundwater | place...
TCCAACCCAGTCCTTAGTCGGGTAGTAATATTGGTTGGGGGTTCGAATCCCTCTACTCGTGCAAAATTTAGTTCTTTTTAAGATGTAAGACGTTGTAGCTCAGTTGATAGAGCAATTCACTTTTAATGAATGGGTCGCGTGTTTGATCCACGCCAGCGTCACAAAAATTGGTCTTTGACATGTTGGTTTTATTTCGGGGTATGTTCCACATAGCTGTCTGTAAAACAGTTGAGTATAATCAGTGTGGTGGATACTCGTGGTGGTTCGATTCCATCATACCCCACCTTTTAAAATTATTAGCGCCTGTGTCCGAGTGGAGGCTTTGCCGATAGGAACTGATCTTTTAAATCAGGCTACGTGGGTTCGAATCCCACTGGGTGCACAATATATGGGAATATGGTCGATTGGTTAAATCCACCAAATTCCGAATATAGTAAACTACTATATTCAAGTGGGTTTGGTGTTACCTCTGTAACTTCGTAGGTTCAAATCCTATTTGTTCCCACTAACTGAAACTATATTTATTGTAATTTAATATGTGATATACGCCGTATTAACTAGAATCCAACGTTAGGGTTTTATAATAAACTAAACCTAAGTTTCTGTCAACCACCCACCATTAAGGGTAGGAAGAGTTTAAAAGGTTTAATAAATTGGAAGTGTTGGGTGCTGGAATACCCAAGAGTCTGTAAAACTCCCGCTTAGGCATGCTGGTTCGAGTCCAGCCACTTCCACAATTTTTTAAAATGAAGGTGTGGCTCGAGTGATCTAAGGCAGGCGGTTGCAACCCGTCTTTTCGGGGGTTTGAATCCCTCCACCTTCTCAAATTATCCTTGTGTGGCGCAATTGGTCAGCGCAGGACGCTTATATCGTCAAGGTTGTGGGTTCAAGTCCCGCCACAAGGACAAAAATATGGAGGAGTGTCAGAGTGGTTTAACGAGGCAGTCTTGAAAACTGTTGTACTGTAAAGTACCGGGGGTTCGAATCCCTCTTCCTCCGCAAAAATATGGACCAATGGTGTAATTGGTGAGTCACGATTGTCTGAAGAACAATAGGTACTGTTTCGATACAGTTTGGTCCACAAATGGAAAGTAAAGCAGCTACATCGGAGTGGCGACTAGTCTTGAAAACTAGGTTTCGGTTTTATAACTGGATGGGGGTCGGGTCCTCTACTTTCCGCAATGTTAAAATAATGGGGATATAGTGTAATTGGATCAACATCCCACTCTTACAAAGTGGAGACGAGAAGTATAATCTGGGTTCGAGTCCCAGTATCCCCACCATAACGGACTATAGCTCAGTTGGTAGAGTACTTGACTGATATTCAAGTGGTCGGTGGTTCAAATCCACCTAGTCCGACAAAAATAAATATATCTTGATGTGGGTGAATTGGTTTAGCCACCAGTCTGATACACTGTGTTCTATATGAACAATACAGTTTCAAGTACTGTCATCAAGACAATATACGTCAGTATCCAAGTGGTTAAAGGTGATGGTATCCAAAACCATTCTCGAAAGAGTTCGTGGGATCGAATCCTACCTGGCGTGCAAAAATATTGGTGAATTAAAAATTTAATTATAAATTGATTTAAATTATTCTATTCTTACCATATTGTAGATATGATATAGTTTACGTATATTTATTTTAATATATAATAAAAAAAATAAATATAGAAATAAAAATGGAAATAAAACCGACATCTTCCCTACCTTATTATATATCAGAACATAAAAATGGAGAATTTAAATTAATTGGGAGATCAACTGACGAATCGGTAAGTGATTATTACTGTACTATAATAGATGATATAAAAAATTATAATAAATCAAAAAATATATCATTTCATATAGATATGGATTATTATAATACAAGAACATCTATATACCTAAAGGACATATTTAATGTATTAAAACAATTTAACAATAACGGTATAGATGTTGTTGTAAATTGGTATTATTATGTGGATGATACAGACATGGTAGAATGTGGTCAAGATTATAGTGATTTAACAGGTTTAAATTTTAATATAATAAAAAAAGATAAATTTACAAATATCATTTAATTTGATCTTATATTATATTGACTTATTCTTATTTTTAATAAGTTATCAAATCTAAAATATTTCATTACCGGTATAAAAATATCATCTATATTTTTACAAATATCCATAAATGATATATTTTTAAATATTTGATAAACTGTAGTATCATTATAAATATCTAATAATTTATTATATGTAACAATTTTATTTTTATTTGGATTAACACCATTTGGTACATAGATAATACTTAAATCATATAATTTATTATAATGTATTTTTATACCTAATGATATTGTTGCATTCTCATTTTTAAATGTAATATAATATGTATCATTAATTGATTTTAAATTTGCATATTCATTACTATGTGATACTTCTAATAAAAAAGGAAATTTAAATGATAACATATTTAATAGTGGTATATAAGGTTCCTGTGTATTAAAATTTTTTATAATTTTACTTGGATTTAATTCATTTGTTAAAACTTCTATATCATGTGATATTTTAAACTCTTCTGTATCAAAGAATTCATTATATTTTATTAAAAAATTCATAATTTTATTGTTTATTTTGATTTTATATATTAAATTTGTAAACTAAAAATAAATATTATGTATAAGTTTCTATTTCCGTGTGAACCATTTTCTAAAAATAAAGAAGTTGAATCATCATTTGTTGGAGAATACAATGTATGTAAAACACTAGGTTTTGATGTGTATTTGTTCGATTATGATATATTAGTAGAAGATAATAAATTTTTATCAACTATGATGGATCATACTAGTGGTATTTTTATTTATAGGGGGTGGATGTTAAAACCAGAACAATATAATATACTATATGATTCTATAACAGAAAAAACTAATAATAAATCTAAATTAATAAACAGTTATTCAGAATATAGAAATTTACATTGTTTTCCATATGTATATGATTCGATAAAGAATTACACTCCTAAAATTATGATTATAAATGATTATGATAAAACATCATCTTATGAGTCTTTTATAGATAATATTGATTTTGATTTTTTTATAAAGGATTATGTTAAATCAATTAAAACTGATAATGGTATTGAAAAAATAAGTAAAAATATAAGTTATGCTGATTTATTAAATAAAGTTAATAACTTTATAAATGAAAGAGGTAAACTTTTTACAGGTGGTATAGTTTTTAAAAAATTTGTAAATATTAAAAAAATAGAAAATAAAACTAACGAATGGAGATTATTTGTTCTTAATGGTGAATTATTATGTGTCTTACAAAACTCATATTTAGATACCGAAATTAAACCACCTAATGATTTAATAGTTACTATTATAAATATATTAAAACAATATAGCAATTTCTTCACTGTTGATTTTGCTCAATTAGAAGATGATAATTGGATTGTTATTGAAACAGGTGATGGCCAAGTATCTGGTATATCAAATGAATCTGATTATGTTAAATTATATAATAATATTTAAATGGAATTTTTAAAATTAGAAGATGGTATGGAATTAACGGTTATGCCATTGCCGTTTGATAGTAACTCATATTTCTATGAATATAATATGATATGGGATATTATTAACAAAAAATACATTAACATAAATCCAAATTCAATAATTGATAATAATATACATAGTATTTTAAGAAAAATTTATTTTGATCATTATAAATCAGGTAAAGGTAATTTTATGGGTATATATAATTTTCATTTCGTTAAAAGGTTTTTTGTATATGTTTTATATAATAATGAATTATATATCACAAATTTTGGGGTTAAACTAAAACAAAAATTAGAAGAATGTTCATATAAATATGATAAAAAATTTAAGTTTAGAAAAATGAATATTCAAATAAGAATGATGGGTGATTTTCCTAACTATGATCGTACAACTATATCAGATAATTATTATAATACTAAATATAAAGATTTAAATAATTATATGTGCAGTTTAAATGATGATGATTTTAATTTTATAAATAATTTTATGATAAAAAATTCATGTATAAACCCAAATAATCGTGAAATTATGTCTGATATATTTAGTAGACTTAAATTAACAAATTTTCGGGTATATGTTAGAAAGGAAAAAATCAATAGTATAAAAGAAAAAATATGTTAGATCAATATAATAAGGAGTTATTCACTGAATATTTAGATTATATGATTTTTAAAACATTTAATAATCATAAATATCTTCATATTAGCCTACCAACAGGTATAGGAAAAATTAAACTTATACTAAAATATATTAATGATAACAACAATAAAAAATTTGGATTATTTACAATTAAATTATTATATGATAAATTAATTGAAGATTATAATAAACTATATAATAAAAATGGTCATAATATAAATAATATACAATACATTTCATATTCTGGTTCTGATTTTAATATTGATACATTAATATGTTTAGAATATTTACCATCATTGAACAAGATTGAATTATTTAAAAATAAAAATATTATATTAATAACTAATAAAGAAGTTGATGAAAAAATTAAACGAGTTTTAAATGGATTACACACCGAAATATTTAATATTAATAGAATAATAGAATTAAGTAATCAATTCGGAAGAACAATAAAAATTAATAAATTATTAGAAAAAATAAACAAATGATAACTAAAGAAACATATAATAAATTAAAAAATATCGTAGAAGAATACGAAAAAGGAAATTTTGATATTAAAAATGAACCATATATTGTTGATTATTATGAAAATTTAAAATATAATCCGGAATATGGTGATGATAGAGAATGTGAGTGTGGACATCCTTACTATAGACATTTTGATCCATTTGAAAATATGGATGCAGTCGGTTGTAAATATTGTAATTGTTGGGAATTTAAAGAAAAGAGAAATATAATAAAAGAAAGAATTATGAAAATAAATAAAATTACTAATAATTGATAAATTTACCACTATGACAGTAGATTATAATAAATTAACGGTTCAATTAGAACCACCAACTGAAGAATTATATAATTTTATAAGTAGTTATTTTAATACTTATCTTGATAAAGATTGTTTCATAAATAGAAATGATCTTACTATTGCTACATTAAAAGAAGATGATAAATTATTGGGTGTAATTCTTCTTAAAAATGAAAAAGAAGTACAAAAAATAAAAATTGTATATACTGTCATAGATGAAAAATATAGAGGTTTAAATTTAAATAAATATTTACTTGATTTTACATATAATTTCGCAAAGGAAATAAATTACAAGTGTCTTATTGCACACATAAGAGAATCTAACCAACCATCTATTAAATCTTTTATAAAATATGGGTTTAAAATAAATAATAAAGTAAATAAAACATACAGTGATACTAAGGAGAAAAAAATCAGAGTATTTAAAAAAATAAGATATAACAGTATGTTATTAACTGTTCAACTAGAAAGATATTTAAATGATGTTGTCGATAAAGAAGTAAAAATGGATAATATCGTTATCGGTAAAATCACAAAATATGATACTATAACAGGAGAAGCTATAGTAGAAATTTTTGCTGAAAAATCAATAGATATGGTGTGGAAATCAAACAAAGGTCATAATATTGGTGTATCAAGTAGAGGAATAGAAGAATAAAAAATTCATTTAATATTTTTATACAACTTTTAAAAAACATGGATATATGTGAAGTTAAATATAATAATATAGATACACCTAATAATATTTATTAAAAATGGAAAAAAATGACATTTTTTTATAAATATATACAAATACACTAAACTTTTTTCAAAAAGAATAGTATATAAACAAACAAAAATAATAAAACAGATGCAAACTTATATAAACATAACAAACTTATTAGAGAATACAGATGATAGAAAATCACCTGTCGGGTTTAATATGTAGATATGTAAAAAAACATAAAAACATAAAAACAAAAAACCCGACAAAAAAGTCGGGTTTTTTGTTTTTAAAAATTTGGCAGTTTAAAAAATAAGTTATACTTTTGTACTGTCAAAAGAAATAAAAAGGTTCTTTGTAAATAAAAAGTTTTAAATAAAAATAAATAAAATTTGGCAGTTTAAAAAATAAGTTATACTTTTGTATTGTCAAATAAAAATAAACGTTCTTTAATTAAAATGGTATCTGGGGATGCTTGGAGTGGCTACCTCGCTGTCACCGAGGAATATCAGACGGGTTCAAATCCCGTAGGGACCGCAAATATTTAAAATAGATCTTTGACGTATTGGTTTCAAAAAAGTAAAAGTTAATAAGAAAATGACTGGGAAAAAAGGATTATAGTACCAAGTGAAATCTGAATCCTTGAGATAATATCAATACCCATTAAGATCGTCAGTAATTCACTTTTTAGTCATTTTCTTTTTTAATAATTGATTGCCAGAGTGGTGGAATGGTAGACACGTCGGTCTTAAGAACCGATGCTCTATGTGGCGTGCGAGTTCGAGTCTCGCCTCTGGTACGATTTAAAATGCCTCCATAGTTCAACGGATAGAACAGAAGTTTTCTAAACTTCCGATCTTGGTTCGATTCCAAGTGGGGGTACAAATAAATAGGACCCGTATCGGCTCTGGCTCATAACCAGTTGAAACCGTAATCGGTGACATGTGGGTTCAATTCCCTCCGGGTCCACTTTTTGGTTAGAACTAAAAACTCCATTTTTTGACTTTGTAATTTTAATATATAAAAATAAAATTATATATGGAAATATGTAAAATATGTAAAAAGGAATTTAAAACAAAACAAGGGTTAAATTCACATATGGGTTATCATAGTAATCCAAATAGGAAAAGTAATTTTAGTGATTATAATAGAAAAATAAAAAATGGTGAACTTTCTAAAATAAATAGTAATCAATTTATAAAGGCTAAAAATGAAGGAAAAAAAATTGAAGTTTCAGAAGAAACTAGAAAAAAATTATCAATTGCTAGTAAAAAACAAAAATGGTCAGAAGAAAGAAGAAAAAAACATTCAGAATCAATGACGAAAGCAGTTGAAGAAAATCCATTAAGTTATTCTGCCAATAATGTATGTGGTAGAACTAAATTAATTAAATATAAAGAAACTAAATTAAATGGAAAATGGGAATTAGAAGTAGCAAAATGGCTGGATATAAATAATATAAAATGGACAAATATTATAAACGGTTTTAATTATGAATGGAATGGTAAGATACATAAATATTTTCCGGATTTTTATCTAACTGATTTTAATATTTACATAGAAGTTAAGGGATATCAAAGAGATAGAGATATTCAAAAATGGAAATCATTATCTAATTTGATAGTTTTAAAAAAACAAGAAATAAAATTAATAAAAGATAATAAATTATCTGTTGATATTTTTAAAAAATAATGGTTTTGGTTGAATGTACTACGAAATCAATGATAGTCATATCATTAGAAAGGTGGGTTCGAATCCGTTTAATAATTCCTTCGGGGAAGCCAAGTAGTAGATGTTATATTATAACTTTCTGCTGATGCATCTTAAAACTTAAAATGCAGTAAATAGTGACATGATAATGAGTTTGTCGCCAACCATCACCATTAATATATGCGGCGTTATGCAAGCGACCAAAGCAAATAGTCTTTCACACTATAATCCGAAGTGATTTCATGGGTTTAAATCCCATACGCCGTACTAAAATGTATAAATGCTCGGTTCGTCTATGTTGGTAGGACCCCAGGTTTTCAGTCTGGTAAGAGCGGATCGTCACCGCTACCGAGTACAATATTAATTTTTAAATCAATCTGATTTTTATGGGTTCAATTAAAATTTGGTATTTATATTTTTATATATAAAAGTAAAAGATGATATGAATAAATGTTTGAATTGTGGAGAAGAAGTTAAAAATAAATATTGTGATGTAATATGTCAAACTATTTATAAATTTGGTAAATTTAAAAGATTTAAAGTAAAATGTTTTAAATGTGATAAAGAATTTGAAGTAGAAGAAAGAGAAAAATTACATCCACAAAAAGAAAAATATTATTGTTCTAGGAGTTGTGCAAACAGTCGTATTAGAACAACTGAATCAAAATTAAAAACAAGTGAAAGTATTAAAAAATTGATATTAAACGGTAATCCACCTGGATTTTTATCAAAAGATTATAAAATCAATCGGTTTATAAACGATAAAATAAATAAAATTTGTCCTATTTGTAATAAAGAATTTAAAGTGGTTAAAAGTTTATCTAAAAAAATATATTGCTCAAAAAAATGTTATTTAGAAGATAAACATTGTGAATTTAGAAACAATGGTAAAGGTGGTAAACGAATAGGATCAGGTAGGGGTAAATCAGGTTGGTATAAAGGTTATTGGTGTGATAGTAGTTGGGAATTAGCTTATGTTATTTACAATATAGATCATGATGTACCATTTGTAAGAAATTATGAAGGTTTTACATATACATTTAAAAATAAAGAATATAAATTTTATCCTGATTTTATAACTAATGATGTTTTCGTAGAAATAAAAGGATATTTGGATGAAAAAAATAAATCTAAAATAACACAATTTGATAATGAATTAATTATTTTAGACAAAAAAAATATAAAACCGTATATTGAATACGTAGTTAAAAAATACGGAAATAATTATATAGAATTATATGAAAACAATCCATATAAACTTAAAAACAATAAATGCCTTATTTGCGGTAAAGATTGTGTTAATATATATTGTTCTAGAAAATGTTCAGGTGTAGGTGTTAGTTTGTTAAAAAGTTCTAAAAAAGAAGAAGTTAAAAATAAAATAAGTAAGTCATTGAAAAATTATTATATGCGGGATGGTGTAATTGGTAACATACAAGACTCATAATCTTGTGACACATAGGTGCTAGTAGAGGTTCGAACCCTCTTCCCGCTACAAATATTCTTCTGTAGTTTAATTTGGTAAAACACGGTGACGATTGTTCCGCCTGTTGATGTACATAACCGAGTTCAATCATAGTAAGTGGGTTCAATCCCCACTGGAAGGACAAATAATTTAAAAATATATTGCGCGGTAGAGCAGTGGTAGCTTGATAGGCTCATAACCTAGAGGTCGTGGGTTCGACTCCCACCCGCGCTACTAATAAAAGATTAAGGTGGTATTACACGACAGAAAGAAAGCTGTTGATGATAACCTAAAAAATGTGGGCATCATATGGGTATTAAACCCCATTAGTCTTTTATTCTACGGGGTTGTAGCTGATTTGGTTTTAGCGGCGGTCTGTTAAACCGTGACGGAATTAGATTGAAATAAAGTTGGTTCGAATCCATCCTTCCCCGCATATTCTCCTTTAGCTCAGTTGGTTAGAGCATCTGACTGTTAATCAGAGGGTCCAAGGTTCAAGTCCTTGAAGGAGAGCAAAATACAGAGAAAAAGATAATTACATTGGTATCACTGTTATTAGTCAGAATTCACTTTTAATAAGAATTATAACAAGGGTGGTTATCGTTTTAATAAAATATTTGATCATTGTTTTGTTAATGGATTTCGGGGATGACTTGTATTGCCCTTTATCTGTATTTTATAAACACCCTTGTAGAGAATTGGGATATCAAATGGTTTCAAAAACCATAGTTTGTGGGTTCAAATCCCACCAAGGGTACAAAAGAAAAGAGAACCTATCGATATTAGAAATAATAGAGGAAGTTCACGACAACACTGCTTAAAACAGGAGAATAATATTCGATTGTACTGTTGAGGTTGCAACACAAACAGTTCTGATACGGTGAGCAGGTCAAAGAGGAACGGGTAGTGGCTTAGATAAATGATAGGATAAAACAGAATCGTGGCTAAGCTCATTCTTTCGGTTTGTTAATTTTTCCTTAAAATTAAATGGTGGAGCACTGAAAAAATCAATTTCAGTCCTAAGTTTTTCCAGTTTCTTTAAAAAACTGGAATTTATAGGCTATAGGTCAAACGGTTAAGATGTCGCCCTGTCACGGCGTACGGAGCGGGTTCAACTCCCGTATAGCCTGCTAAAAATAAATTATAATATAATTTATTTTACAATACGTTTCGGAGTAGCTAACCGAATAGTTCCGCTATGAATGATGAGAAATGAAGTAGTCCTTCATATTAGTCGCTGATATATCGTATATATCTGGGTTGACTTACCCACTTTGATAAAGAATCGTTTTTGTAGGTATAGTAGGTTCATGAGTTTATTCCTAACTCTATTATATAGAGGACAGCAATGGGGTGATTAGGTTGGATAAAATCATTCACCCCTTTATATTATTTGCCACCATAGTATAATGATAATTATGTATCTTTCGTAATGATATGATAAAGGTTTGATTCCTTTTGGTGGCTCAATAACATATAATAATTTTTTTTAATTCAAATATTATTTTTATCTTTGTATTATTAAAAATTAAATGTTATGAAAATACGAATAGAATATCACAGTATTGAGTACGGATCTAGTATATTTGCAGTTCCTCAATTCACACATTCTGAAATTGTTGAAGCAGAAGGTTTAGATGATCCTAAATTAATAGATTATATTTGTAATCAAAAAGATTTATATGATTGTAAATTTGAAAAGAAAGATAAACCATTTATGGGATTTGATTATGTTAGTAATCAAGGTGGAGTTAAAGTTTCATTATATAATGAATCAAAAGTTATAAAATTATAAAATTTGCCGATGTGACTCAGTGATCGACGGTACTTGACTTGTAATCAAGCAGATAGTAATATCTCGCGTGGGTTTGAATCCCACCATCGGCTCCATAAATTTTTAAAATTATTTTTAAAAATTTAAAACTTTTACTTTTTTGGACCATATATCATATATAACGTTCTTTGGATAATGTATATTTTTGAAAATGAATACTTTAAAAAATATTTTAATAAAATTCAAAAATAATTTAAACTTTTTAATTTCTTGATACTATAATATATCACTAATAACAAAAGTTAAAATTTTTAGAAAAAAGATTACGAAAAATTTGGCAGATTGAAAAATGTTCCTTATCTTTGTATTCTAATTCAAAATATGGATTAAAATTTTTAAAAGGTTAAAAATTAAGACAACAAAAGTTTTTTGAAAAAAAGTTGTAAAAAATTTGGTAGATTAAAAGAACTTTTGTAATTTTGTATAATATATTAAAAACGTTCTTTGATAAAATTAAAAGAGTGAAAACGGAGGAGAGTAAAGTGAACTGATAAATACTCTACTAACAGGGTGGTTTTGAAATCGTAACTAAGTAACAATTGTGAAAGGTGTAGATAAGTAAAGTTAACCACAATTAGTTTTGAACTTGATAGGTGGTGTCTTTTAGACAGATATATCAATAGTAAAGTTAACTATCCTGTAAAAATGGTTTTGAAATTGGAGTGAAGTAACAACTGTGAAAAACGTAAAGAGTAAAGTTGAACCATTACAGACATACACTGAAAAGTGTCGAACCCGTAGGGAAGTACAGATTGAAACTGTAGTAAAGTAAACTATTGTTGAAATACGTAAGGAGTAAAGTGATAGAAACCGTAGGGTGTACAATATGAATTACCAGTTTTGAAATCCGTAGTAAGTAACTCTTTTTATAATTATATGGTCCTTTCGTCTAGTGGATAATTATATCGAGGACTTTATGATTTAAAATAAATTATAAAGTAGATATAAAGGACGCAGCAAGACGTTTGAGATAAAATGTATAGACTTATCGAGGTCGATAAAAATTGTTAAAGCTGTACGTAGGTTCGAATCCTACAGGGACTACTATTGTTCTTTGAAAAATTGAAAGTATTATACCAATGTGTGTGTTGGTACACTAATCAGTGTTGGTTCGCCCATATTGAACAGTGAAAAGATAATGTGGGGTAACTCACAAAAGGGAGGGCTTCTCAACCCTTCACCATTAATCTTCGGATTTATGGTCAATGCACAAAAGCTTCGTCCTTGTCGAATACTATTCGACAGATTCATCTAAAAAGTGGATATAAGGAGTAAGTGATGAGTTCCCGAAAGGGTTAATTTCAGTCCTTTGGTAAGGATAAGTTTGGTAAGCCCCCGGTAAAACGGGTAAGGAGCCAACCAAATTAAGTCTGACAACTTTACTGAAAACGATGTCAACATCATGAGTTCGATGGATAAGAAGTAGATAGACTGTCTGAGCATAGGTTTATGTAAAGGCTATTTATCAATATCAACGGTGAAAGGGAAACCTGGAATCGTGAAGTATGGCACAGTAGGATTAACCACCCGAAACGCAAGTTTGGTTGAGTATTTTGTGACTCAAAAAGTTATGAAGCTCGGTCTGAGCGCCAAACTGAGATCCCGGATACGGGGATAATTGTATCAAACTAAAAATTATTATGGTAAATAATGCAAAAATTTTAGCGAAGACTCAGACAGGTATAAGAAGATAGTCGTTTAAGTCTTGACATCTTCGGATGAATCAAGAGCATGGAAACTCGCAAGGTGGAAATGTTTTATGGAAAGAAGCACCTAGTGGTTTAGCGACCACGCACAGCTCGCAAGGCTGGGGGAATTTTGAACATAGAGTATTCTTATATCGATAGTGGAAACGCCACCACTCTAATCAAGGCAACGTCGCCGATAGACTCTTCTAGGAAGAGTGGATAAGTGTAGAACCATTGACAGCAATCAGTGGATAATGACACAAACGGATCGGTATTAAAGCTGTAATCTCAGGCACATTATTATAAATTAAATGGTACAGTCGTCTAGTGGAATGATCATCGTTATTAAGTTTTTAGATTTTCTTTAAGTGTTTTTAAGGTTAGAATTTAGATGAATTAGATAAATATATAAAATGATATATTAAATAGATGATTAAAGGACGCAGCAACTCATATGAGTGATAAAAATTGTTAAAGCTGTACGGTGGTTCGAATCCACCCTGTACTACAAAAAACGTTCTTTGTAAATATTGAAGATACTTCCTAAGCTTGATTAGGAATCCTTTCGGGGAAAGAGATAATCTATTGTAAAATAGAAAAAGGATAAGTACCCTATGACTTATTCGCCATAAATCATCAGTTTATGGTCAATTCAAGTAAATATCCGTCTATCACTAACCAATAGTGAACTTCCTTTAGGGGGAGTTAAGAAAAGGGGATTTTTGGGGTCTTTGGAAAGAATAAGATTTCTTATCTGCCTGAATCACAGGGAACAGATGAAATCGAATAATAGACTGTGGTGGTCGAACCCCCATGAACCAAATGAACCGATTCAAAAAGATAAGGGTAAGGTGTTTTAGTCCGAACATGCTAAAGTAAGGGCGTTCACTAGTGTCATGGTAGGGAAACCAACCAGAAGCACCGCACAAGTAGGTTTAGCAGACCGAAAACGTAAACTAAGGGTCATATTTTGTACTACAAAATAGTATGAAGTGAAGGGCAGGCACTTAGTATAGGGATTACAAATTTTGCACAGTTGGTAGTGCAAATGACTTCTAATCATTAGGTCGTTGGTTCGAGTCCAACAATTTGTTAAAAAGCAGAGTCCTGCCCAACGTCAGTCCAAAAGACGCTTAAACCTTAACACTGTAAAGTGAATTAAGGACAATGATAACTCGCAAGGTTTGATTTGTTTGATGGAATGTCGCACTTAAAGGGAAGCACCCTTGAATGGCTCGCAAGGTCAAAGGTAGTATGGAACATCGAGTAAGGCTGATGGTAAAAAGTTTAGTCATTCTTTAAAAATGGCAGCGTTGTTCTACAACTATATTCGCACCTCGGTGGGACATAGTGGATAATCGAAGAACCTTGGTCACGCAAACTAAAGGATAATGTCGATAATGGTAGGATAAATAAACTTGTAGTCTCAGAGTTTTATTAATTTAAAAACCCATTCAATTTTGAATGGGTTTTTTTTTTGTTTTATTTTTTTCTTAATAATCCAGTGTCGACTATAAATTCTTTACCTGTTTTAACTGATGTTACTTTAATATTTTTATTTTCTGGTTTGTTACCTTTAATTTCAACTTCTATTAATTCCCCTTTTCCTTCGTCACTTCTATAACCATATGTACCATCTGTTAATGTATTATCATCTTTATCGATGTTTTCTCTTCTAAAATCTTGTGGTATTATTTTACCATCTTCTTTATTTAAATATTTTGCTTTTATCATACCTTCTTTATCACTTGTTCCTACTATTTCTATATTTTTTTGTCCATTTTCAGTATTATATCTATATCTATTACCAACTTTATAATCACCTTCTCCTTCTGTTTTAACGTCACCTTTTTCATCCAATTGTTTCCACATATTTTCTAATTCTTTTGCCTTTTTATCTCTCTCAACAGCAACTTTATTCATAGCTGATTTATCACCTGATTTCTCTAAAAATTTAACTTTAGCTTCTAAGAATTTTAAATTAAATTCATGCATTTTATTATCAATAATAATTTTTAATTTTGGGTTTTTTTCTGCACCACCTTGTTTTTTTAAAACTTGTTCCATTTCTTTAAGTGCTTTATCTTTATAAAGATTAATAATTTGTTCAATTATTTTTTCTTTTTCTTTTAATGTCTTATCATCCATTTGTTTATCTTTTTCACCAGATTGTTGAACTTTTTTCTTATCTTCTTCAGATATTTCAACATCAGATTCCATATCAGTTTCAGCTTCCTCATTTAAAAATTGATCATATCTAAGTATAATACTTTCTTTAGTGATTTTTTCTTCACCACCAAGTTGTAAAGTAACATTAGCCTTCTTTTGAATTTCTGCATTAATTATACCTAAATATTTGGTAAATATAGCATCAACTTCTTTACCACCTTTAATTTTTCTTATGTGTGCTGCTGCTTTATTCCACATTTTTTTTAAGAAGTCAAATATACCTTCATTTAGTTGTTCATTACTATCTATAAATTCATTATACTTTTTCATTATTAATATTTTTATTTTTAAGTATATATTAATTTTTTCTTATTACTTTAATTCTTTCTGTTTGATATTTCATTATATCAACATCAGAATGTTCTTTTAATAAATCAATGATTCTAACAACCATATTTGTAGTAATTCTACAATCGGATAATGCATCATGATAACCTGACATATTTAATCCTAATGCTGGTCCAATTTTAGACATAGATGAACTAATTAATCCATTATCTCTTGTTGATGTACCAATTTTTTCTATTAATTCCTTATAATTATTATCTGTTTCTGATAATTTTTGAATAAGTGGAATATAATATAATTGTATTAATTGTTTAGTATCAAATACTTCATTATTAAATCTAATATCTTTTGATCTCATATTTAGTAAATTCATATCAAATTCAGCGTTCTGAATCACTAACATTGCATCTTTTTGTTCTTCTACCCATTCATAAAAATTAGATAATACTAATTCTTCATCCATATATGTTACTCCTTTTTCACCATATCTATTAAAAGATAATACCCAATTTATTTTAGAATCTTTTTCAGTTTTCTTTTTAAGAGTTTCTTCTGTTAATTTTATTTTTTGGTTAAAAGAAGATTGTTCTTTAAAATCATTTTGTTGAAAATCATAAATAGTAGATATTGCTGCAATCTGTGTTAATTGTATTTTTTTAGGTCCACCTAGACCAGTAGTTTCTGTATCAACAAAAACAAAATCCTTTAACTCTGATTTTTCTTTTAACCAATTCAAAAATTGTGGTATTGATTTATACCATAACTTATGTTCTAATAAGAAATCTGAATACTTTATTATCTTTTCCATATCATTTTAAATTATATTTTTTCTTACCGTAATTATACTCAATTTTACCTAATTCTCCATTATAGTTCATTAAGAATATATTATCAGTTGATTTTATAACAATACCATATTTATTTGTTAATTCTGTTAACAATCCAACAAAATTTTCTAGATTATCATCTTTTTCTTTATATTCATCGAATTTTTTAATATTCATTAAATCGTATTTATATTTATTTGTATATATAAAAAATTATAATTATATTTGTATATTAAATAAAAATAAATAAATATGAAATTACAAGAAAAAATTCAATCTGATCTAAAGATTGCTATGATGAACAAAGATGTCCATAAAAGAGATTTAATTCGTGTATTAATCGGTGAAATCAATAGAGTGGGTAAAGATGTATCCGATGAAGAAGTATCAAAGATTGTAAAGAAAATGACTGACAATGCAATTTTAATGGATAATCAATTTGAGATAGATATTCTTTCAGATTATTTACCAAAAATGTTAACCGAAAAAGAAATTGAAGATATTATTGATCAATTTATTTCTGATAATAATATTAATTCTATTAAACAAATGGGTTTAATTATGAAACATCTTAAAGATGAATTCGGTCCATCTATTGATGGTAAAGTTGCTAGTTCATTAATTAAAAATAAATTAAAATAATTATATATAAATAAATGTTTATTATTGTGGCGAAATGGTAAACGCAGTCAGTGAGTAAGTCCTATATCCGATTTAATTGCGGTGAAACATCCGAAAGATGTGGATTATGATGTTCGATTCCTTATCAATAATAAACATTACTTTTATATAATTATTAACTAAAACATATTAAAATGAAACAAAAAAAGATTGATATACTTTTAGACTTCATGAGTGAAGGAGATAAAATCAGATCAATAAAACTTGTTGCAACATTTAACAGGGGAGTTACACCAGAAGAAAAAGAAATTATAGAAATCGCATCAGAATGTTATAAAGGTAAAGAAAACTTTTACAAAAGCTTAGGATATAATGTAGAAGAATATAAAGTTAAAGCTTGGGATGCAATTGTTAAAAATTATGGTAAACAGTTGGATAACTGGTTAAAAAATAAATAATGTATATGAACATAAGAACAGAAATAAAAGAAATACTTGATAATAATAATTTATCATATATAGATAAAAATGAATATATAGAATGTAAAAATGGTTCTTATAGAATATATATTATAGAAGAAAACCAAATAATAGATTATTCTTGGACTAAAGTACCAAAGACTTATTTTTATGATATATCAAGAGAAAATGAAGAAAATGGTATTCATACTCTTTGGGTTAAAAGTTTTGAATGGAATAATCCAAGAAAACATGATATATTAATAAGTGGATTGTTATGTGATTTGGGTGTAATTGAACATAGATATTATGGTAGGATGTGTAACGTGGAGGAAATACCATCTAAAGATGCTCAGAAATTTTTAGATGAAAATAGTTTTTATGGTAAAAGAGGAGCATCTTTGACATTAGGTTTAAGGCATAAAAAAACAGGTGAACTTTTAATGTTAATGAGTTTTGGTTCTTCACATTATGCTAGAAAAAAATGGGATTGTGAGGTAATTAGAGCAGCAACTAAAAAAAATTCACAAGTTGTAGGTGGTGCAAGTAAACTATTTAAACACTTTTTAGAAAAGTATCCTACTATAAAAATAGGTAAAGAAGATGTTACTATTAATACCATATTATTTTATGTTGATTATGATCATAAACAAGGAAATTCTATGCCAAGTTTAGGATACGAATTGTATAATTATACGGGTTTTGGTTTTCATAATTATTGTTTAAAAGATTGTGTGTTTGGTAAACAAGGAGATATGTTTATGAGAAAACCACATAGGCATAAAGAAGTTATGGAATGTATAAATAATGGAGAAGTAGTATCAATATGTAATGCTGGTAATAAAGTTTATATTTTTGATAAAAATAAAGATAATAAAATTGATTCTAATAGTAATTTTATAAGTGAATAAAATGAAATTAATTGATTGGTATAATGATTTCAGATACTTTATAAAAAGTATAATCATAGGTATAAAAAACTTATGGGTATGGTTTCCTGTTATATGGAAAGATAGAAATTTTGATAAAGGATATTTAATAGAATTAAATATTAAAAAATTAGAAATGATGCATAAATGGTTTTCTAATCCTAATAATACACATATTACAGAAGAAAATAGAAAACATATTGTATCAAGAATCAATACCGCAATAAAATTAATGAAACTAGTCGATGATGAAGTTTATGCAATGGAATATCAAAAAGAAATAGAAAATTTATATGGTAAAAGTAAATGGGAATTTATACCATGTGACGACATGAAAGATATGTATGAAATTCAGATAAAATTTGAAAAAGATTATACAGAAGAAGAACTAGAAAAAATTAAAAAACATGAACAC